>OKTE01000177.1_pt1 | contig 44117 bp, 39 predicted proteins | sample 1606151 | NCBI WGS metagenome assembly OKTE01 (sample SAMEA3879527, study PRJEB24766) | human gut metagenome | biome: human-associated habitat; feature: feces | place: USA | collected 1985/1987 | reverse complement strand
GTCATTGGTATAGGTGGTTTTCACCGTCTCCTGGACAAAGGAGGCGTTCAGGATATCATCACGCAGCAGACGGGCCGCGGAGCTGACCGTCAGATACGCCTGCCGGGCAGCCCGGTCATTCTCCAGACGGCGGGCCGAGGAGGTGGCGGCGGTGAGGATCACCGCGCTGACCATACTGGCGGCCAGTAGCAGAAGGAGAGCCATCATCAGCGTGGCGCCCTGTTGGTTTTTCAGTTTGTGCACGGGAGGGCCTCCTTTCTGCGGAAGTGTTATGCGGTGGGGGTATCCGGCGCGGGAGCGTCCCCGGACGCGGCGGAGTCGCCGGTGCTGCCGGAGTCACCGGTGTCGCCGGAATCGCCGCCGGAAGTGCCGCCGCTGCCGCCGGAATCTTCGCCGCCGTCGCCGCCGGAGGGCTCCTCCTTACCGGAGGGGGAGACCGGGGCGGCATACAGCTTGCGCACGGCGGTGAAGGCCGTGTCGGCATACAGCGGCTGGGTGATGTCCGGGGTCCAGCTGTCGATGGTATCCAGGGAGATGCCGTATTCCGTCAGAAGCCGGGCCACGTCCTCCGCCGTAGGCGCTGTGCCGTAGGGGACAGACAGGGCGAGCGCCTGCCCATCCACTTGGAGGGTGGCGGTCACCCGGGTGTCCTCCTCCGTCAGCGTGTAGGGGATGGAGAGGGTGAAGGTGTGGTTTTCGGCGTCCGTGAGGGTGACGGTGAGCGTCACGGGGCCGGGCTGCCTACCCTTGACGGTCAGGGGACGGTAGGTGAAGGCGCTGGTGGTGTCCTCCGCCGGTATGCCCACGGTGACGCGGAAGTCGTCGTTCTCGGCGCGGAACACGTCGGGATGGAGGACGGAGGTGTCCTCGTCGTTGGAGAGGGGTATGGGCTGAAGGACGTACTTCTTGGTATCAGTGTCGCTGCCGGAGGTGACGGTGACGCCGGAGACGGAGAGACCGTCAAAGGCGGCGGCGCTGCCCCGGCTGTACAGGTACAGCTTGGCACCGGCGTAGGCGGGGTGGTCGGAGTACGGCGCGCCGGAGGGCACGTCGTCCGTGAAGGCTGTGCCGTCCCGGTTCATGACGCCCTGCTGATAGACAGGGGGGTCGCCGGAGGTGTTGGCGATGCCCAGCACGCCCTGCATACGGACGGGAAGCACAAGGGGCAGTTGGCTGGTGAAGCTCTCGCCCGCCGCGTTGGTGTAGGTGGCCTCTACGCGGGGGAGATCCTCGCCCTCACCTACGGCGGTGAGGGTGACCTTCTGGTCGTCGGTGGCCGCCGAGGCGGTGATGTAGTTGCTGCCGGCGCTGGGGATGACCCGCCATTTAACGCCGGAGAGGGTGCTGCCCTTGCTGTCGGAGGCGGAGAGGGTCAGGGTGGCGGTGTCGCCGACGAAGAAGTCGTCGCCGGGCAGGCCGTCCACGGAGATGTCCAGCGTGGAGGTGACGCTCACCAGCAGTCGGGCGGTATAGTCACCCAGCGTGGCGAAGACCTCGGTAGAGCCGACCGACAGGCCGGTGAGGGTCACGGCGTAGCTGTGTCGGACGTCCGCCGGGGGCGTCTGTGCCTGCGGTACGGAGACGTCCACGATGCCCTCGCGGGAGCAGGTGATGACGGGGACGGCGTCAGCGTCGGTGTCCTGGGTGAAGTGCAGCGACAGTGTGACGCTGGGGGTGGTGATACGGTCCAGCGACAGGATACCGCTGCTCCAGTACAGACCGCGGGAGGGCCATTCGCCGTAGTGCAGGCAGGCGGTGCCCTGGGTCAATACGGTGGGGAAGGGGTAGTCCTGTCCGCGGAGGGCTGCCGCGCTGCCGGGGAAGCTGTACTTGCCATGGGCCGCCTGGCCGTTTTCCTCTGTGGTGACCCAGTGGAAGCTGCTGCCGCCATTGCCGTTGAGCATTTCCGTGAAGGTCTTGCCGCCGGCGGAGGTCCGCGCGGACATCTGGTCGTAGGTCAGGGCTGTAAGGCCGTTGATGGTGTAGGTGCTGCTGCCGGTGTTCCAGGTGTACTTGGACAGATAGTTCAGCTTGCCACGGAGCATATCCATCCGCGCGGTATCGGTGCTCAGCAGGGTGGACAGGGAGTAGTAGGTGTACTGGCCATTGGACTTGGTGGACTTGCTGTAGAAGGTGGGGAGGCTGTTGAAGGAGATCGCGGCGCTGCTGTCCAGGTAGTAGCAGTTGTTGATGGTCAGCCGGGCGGTGCCGCCGTTCACGCCGGCACGGTCGGCGATGCTGCCGATGAGGGAGATGCCGGTGATGGTGCCCTCCATGGCAGGGAAGGTCATGTAGGTGTAGCAGTTGTTGTAGGTGGGTTGGCCGTCCTTGCTGCCGGAGAAGTTGGAGAAGGTGGCGGAGAAGCCGCTGCCGCCGATGCCGCCGATGTACACGTAGGTGTCCGGGCCGGCCTCTGCGCCGCCCTGGGTCATTTTGACGGATTTAGGCGTCTTCTCATAGCGATCCACGAAGGAGGTGTTGGGTTCACCGGTAAGGATGCGCTCGTTCAGCAGATCGCTGGCGACGGTGATGCTGCCGCCGGTGTAACAGTCCGACACATCATAGCGGACGCCGCCCACCAGGCCGCCCACGCGGACATAGTTGCCCCACTGGGCCTTGTTCATGGCGCCGGTGTTGGCGTAGCGGTGGGTACAGTTGATATTCAGCTTGACCACGGCGGAGCACCTGTTCAGATTGGCGCTGGATACGCCCACCAGCCCGCCGATGGCGGCTTCGCCCAAGAACTGCCGGTTTTTGCTGTTGTCGGTCACGGTGTAGCCGGCGATAGCGCAGTTGCTGATGGTGCTGACCTTCGTCTTGTCCTTCAGGTTTTCATCATAGTCGTAGGCAATGCCTACCAGACCGCCCAGAGCGTAGGAGGTGGCGTAATTCTCCGGCCCGGTGGCACCGGAGGCGGGGGTGGCGTCGGTCTTGCGCTGGATAACGGCGTCGTTGTCGCTGTAGAGCACGATGTTTTTGATCTCCGCGCCGGCGGTGGTGCCGAACAGACCCACGTTGTAGCAATGGGAGGTGATGTTCACATTCTTGATGTAGTAGTTGCCGCCGTCGTAGATACCGCCGAACCAGTTGTACAGCGTCAGATCATAGGTTTCATTGCCCCTGCCGTTCAACTGGCCGTTGTTCACCGCGCCGGCAATGGGGTGGAAGTCATAGTTTGCGGCCGTGCCGTCGGCGGCGGTGCCGTGTCCTGCGCCGTTGAGGTCGTGGGTCTGCTGCCAGGTGAGGATAGGACGGGGGCCGCCGGTGCTGTCGCCGGCCAGCGCCATCGCCTTTGTCTGCAGCGCATTGCCGTGGCGGTTGGTGTATTGCAGATAGGGGTAGTACTTGTAGTCACTATTACTGCCTGTGACATCGCGCGTCGTGCTGCCCTGACTGTCGATATAGCTCCAGTTAATGTATTGCAGCTGCTCTATGGAGCGCACCTGGTAGGGCTTGGAGGCCGTTCCCGGCGCATTGTTGGAGGACAGGGCGAAGGCGTCGGCAAAGAAGGGGCTGACGGTGTAGGTCAGCGCGGCGTCCTCGTGGGTCAGCGTCCAGGCATCGTTGGCCTGGGTGCCGCTGGTCAGGTGCAGACCGTCATCGGAGGTCTTGTAGGTGACGAAATTGAATTTCGGCATCTGCCGGTGCAGGTCATCGGCCGCCGCGGTATAGAGAGTGCCGGTCACGGTGATGCCGGTGGAGAGCACAGGCTCGGTGGTGCTGCCGGCGGACCAATAGTAACCGTAGCCGTAAGCGGTGACGGTGCCGCCGTCGTCATGGGAGACACAGAGGCTGCTGTTGGCCTTGTAGACGCCGTCCTCGACACCGATCGAGGAGAAATAGTAGCCGCTGCCGGTGGGCTTGGACTCATATTCCCAGTACAGCAGGCCCAGAACGCCCATATCGGCAGGTGTCACCCAGTCGCCGTAATGGACGCGGCTGCCGTTGTGGCCGGCGACGATGCCGGGATAGGGGTAGGCCTTGCCGGCGGAGTCCAGGGTCTTATCGTGCTGGAAGGTATTGGCGGCGGAGACGGCGCCAAAGCCGCCCAGCCGGGTGGCCATGCCGCGCAGGGCCGGCTCGTTCACCGGAGCTGCGCCGGATCTGTCCGTGTACTGGTACAGGTGAACGCTGTCTACAAAGCGGTATGTGCCGCCGTTGAGGTAGCAGCAGCCGGATACGCCGCCGGCAGTGGGGGCAAAGCCGTGAATATCCGCATTGGGTGAAGTCATGGCTGTGGCGCAGTAGCTGGCGCGGAGGGAGCCGGTGTTGCTGCCGGCAAAGCCGCCCAGCGTCACGCCGCCGCCGTTGATCGTGCCGATCTTAATGTCGGCCATGGCGTAGCACTGCTGGACGACGCCGCTGTTGCCGCCAGCGAAGCCGCCGGCGCAGAGCGTGGCGTACAGGCTATTGGCGAAAAGGCGCGGTGCGCTGACGCCGGAGGCGCGGACCGTACCGCTGTTGCGTCCCACCAGGCCGCCCAGATACAGGATACTGCCGTGACGGGCGTCGCCGTTCACGGAGAAGCCCGCGGCGGCGCAGTTGTAGACCGTGCCCTCGTTGCAGCCGGTCAGGGCGCCGATGCAGGCGGTTTGCAGAGAGAGCTGACCTTCCAGAGAAACGGTACGATCCTTATTGGCGGTGAGCAGTATGATATTGCGCAGGGTGCCCCGGTTCAGACCGAACATACCGGCATAGCTGGTGCCGTCGGTGTTGACGACGCCGGTAAAGGAGGGCGCTGCGATGGTATAGCCGCCGCCGTCGTAGGTGTGGATGAAAGGCTTGCCGTCCGCGGCACCGATAGGCGGCTGCGTGTGCACCGTGAGACGGGCGTAGCTGTTGTAGTCGATGGGGCGCTCCTGCCGGAAGACGGCTGTCTTGTCCAGCAGGGTACGGTAGGTATCGTAATACAGGCTCAGGTCGTGCAGATGACGGGCCGTGCGGATGCCAACCTCCGCCGGGGCGCTGGGCAGGGCGGCGCCCTGGATCACGCGGCAGGCGAAGTGGGGATTGAAGAAGTAGGAGATGTCATCCACCGTCACCTGACGGTAGAAGGCGGGGGACACCTCACTGGTATAGACCAGCGCATCGGGCAGGCGTACCAGCCAGTAGCCGCCGCCGATATCCTCAGTGTGCCAAAGCGTGTCAGTATTTTCTATACCGCCCAGGGTATAGGCGACGGTGATGGCGTCCGTAGGCTGGGTGCGGTAGACCATGCCGTAGCCGTCGTCCACGACAGTGCCGCCGGAACGGAGGGTGGAGCGGTTGGCACCCAGGAAGCCGTAGGTGCCGTCGCTGTATTTTTCATAGTAGGCCAGTGCGCCGGACTCGAAATCCGCCTGCCAGTCGCCGTAGTTGGGCAGACCGGTGAGCCGGGGGTAGGAGTAGGTGCTCAGACCCATGTTGTCCATGAGGTTGTAGGCCACGGTGTCGCTTGTCTCCGCGGTAAAGGCGGTGCCCAGGACCTTTACGCCCTCTGCGCGGTTCTGGCCGCTCCATTCGGCGTAATTGACGAAGCTGGTGCCGGACAGATCGTTCCGGCTGGGGAACAGGTAATAGACAGCGTCTATGTCGGCGGGAGCCGTGCCGGCAGCGGGGGGCTTGACGGTGGAGTAGGTCAGCTTCATGTCGGTGCCCAGGCGGACGCAGGCACTGTAACAGGCCTTGAGGCTGTCGCCGCCGGAGAGCTCGCCGCCGGAGAGACCGGCGGTGGTGCCGGCGCTCTGGAAGCCGGCGGCGTAGCAGTTGGACAGGGCGATATTGGCAGTGCCGTTGCAGGCGCCTATCAGGCCGCCGGCGACGCCGTTATTGGCGGCGGCGTACAGGTAGCAGTCCGCGTAGGAATGGTCCACAGTCAGAGCAGCACTGCCCGTATTGCCCACCAGGCCGCCGGCATAGCGGACGCCCTGAATCACGGTAGCCGCGAAGCTGCGGCGGATGGTTAGCGTGCCGTCGCAGCGGCCTGCCAGACCGCCCGCCGTGCTGCCGCGGAGCCAGATGTCCTGTTCGGTCTTGGTGCTGAGTTTGTCGCGGGTGGGACTGAGATACACCTGACAGTCGAGGATCTCGGTCTTGCCGCTGAGACGGCCGGCCAGGCCGCCGGCATTGCCGGAGGCGGTGATGTCGGCACCGCAAAGGCGCAGGTTTTTCAGCGTGCCGGAGAAGGCGGCAAAAAGACCGCCGTCGCCGGTGGTGTTCACGGTCAGACCGTAGATGACCGGGTGGTAGACCTGGCCATTCACGGTGGCCTTGCTCTCGCAGTAGGTCAGGCGGCTGTTGGTGATGGGCGTGAACGTGCGGGAGCCGTACAGGCGGTCCCAGCCGTCGTCGGCGTTTTCGTTGACAAATTGGATATCCTGCTCCTGCACGGCGCGAGTGATGCTGTCGGGCAAGCGGGAGGCCGTGTCCAGATTTTGCAGATGGCGGGCGTAGGTAACAACGGCGGTGTCGCCGCCGCGAACCTCGGCAAACAGACTGTTGGCGGTCAGCGTGCCGGAGGCGGAGTCCACCAGACGGTTCTCACACGTCACCTCCACGGTGATGGTCAGGTCCGCGCCGGGGGTCAGATTTTTGTTTTTGAAGCGGGCCTGCTGGCCGAAGCGCATACCGTCCGTCAGAGAGTCCAGGACCATGGTGGCGGTGTAGGTGAGATAGTCGGTCTTGACCTCGCTGCCGGTCAGCTCGATGCGGGAGGTGCTGTGGACGCCGTCGGAGACGGTCACATAGAAGTGCAGCGGCTCCATAGGCGTGTCGCAGGTGACGCGCAGAAGAAGCTGCTCTTTGTTGATGATCTCCATATGGGGTGTCAGCTTGCCGGTGATCTCGGACTGCACACTGTCGCCGCCGTAATAGCCCACGGTGGCGCCGGCGCTCAGCCGGCCATCACGGAACCGCAGGGGATTGAAGCTGTCAAAGTCGTAGGTCAGGGGTTTTTCACTGTAAAACACGGCGTAGACGCTGCCGCTGGCGGGGTCGAGCTCGATCACCCAATGGTTGTCCCACAGCTGGCGGTCCACCTGATCCTTCGGCAGGATGGCCGCGGCGGCGGAGCCTTCGCCGGTCTTGGCGGCGGAGGTCACATAGTGCAGGGAGGTTTTTCTCTCGGCGGCGTCCAGCGGTGTGTTGTTCAGGGGCTGCAGATCCTCCGCATAACAGTCGGAAATGCGGCCATTGGCCAGCAGCTCGGACAGCTTGTTCTGGGCCGCGTGGTAGACGATCTCCGCCTTGGCGTCCAGCTCCGTCTGGCGCAGGTCGCGCTGATGGCGGGTGATGGGGATCATGGCCAGGCCCATCAGCACGATCAGGATGGCGACCGCGATGAGGACTTCGGACAGCGTAAAGCCGGAATTATTCTGTTTTGAGAGCTTTTTTTGCATAACACAATCGATACGCTGCCCCGCAAAGGGACGCGGGCGGAAAATGGTGGGGACGCAGTCAGGGCATCAGCTCGAAAAAGATGAGGTGAAGCACGGTTTTGTACTGTGCTTTATTGGCATCATACTGTACATCTACGTTGGAGAGGAAGTTGACATTAGCGCTGGCGCTCAGCGCGTCGATGATCTGGCGGGACTGGGCATAGGAAGCGGTCTGGTAGGTCAGCGTCACGGGGCGCAGAACGAGATAGCCCTCCTGGGTGGTGCCCTCGGTGCAGTCCACCTCGTATTGCAGGGTGGCGGCCATGAGCTTGTCCAGCTCGGTCATCAGGGCCTGGTCGTTGTCGTACTGGGGCAGGGCACGCTCCTGGCCGGAGGCCTTGATGGCGGCAATGGCCTGCTGCATCTGCTCCAGCTGGGCCAGACGGACACGGTCGGTGTCCAGCTCGGCCTGCTCGATGTCGGTGTTGGTGCGGAGGGAGGTTATCTGGCGGTCGATGGGCTCCAGAAACAGCTTGCAGTAGCCCAGGACCAGCACCAGCACCACCAGGACCAGCAGCAGGGTCTTTTCCCGCTTGGTAAGCTCGCGGTTCATTGAGACACCTCCTCCGGCTGGCGCAGTTCGATGCGGACGGTGAAATCCATGATGGTGGCGGCCTTGCCCTCCTCCGTGGAGGCAACGCTGAGGGAGACGCTGTCCACGATGGGGGAGAGGCGCAGGCGGGCGAACATGGCGGAGATCTGGTCCAGGGTCATGCCGGACATATCCACGTTCATGGTGTTTTGGGTGATCTGGAGCGCCGTGAGAGAGCCATGGCTGAGCATCTCCTGCTCCAGCAGGTCCAGGGCCGCCTGACGGTCCACGGCGGCGGGGATGTCCTCGCTGCCGGCGGCGGTCATCCAGTCCATGGAGTAGGTGCGGTATTCCAGCAGGACGCGGTCGTAGTCGGACAGGGCCTCCTGGGCGCTCACATACTGGGTGTGGACGCGGTCATAGGCGGCCTGGGCCTTGTCCAGACGGCGGTACTGCTGGAGCACGCCGAAGTTGACCACAACGGTTACCAGCGCCGCAATGGCCAGAATACCGATGAGCAGGGTCCGGCGGTCACGCTGGCGGTCCTCCTGCAGGTTCAGGTTGATGCCGGTCTTCTGGGGGCACTTTATCATTTTCCGCGCGGGCGCGGCAGTGCGCGTATCCACGGTGATACCGTTCTTTTCCGCGATCATTGCAGACCTCCTCTCAGTCCCTCGTCCACGCCGCCGATGGCGCGGAGATACATCCACGGCTCATCCAGGGCCACATCGTCGCCCAGTAGCTCCTGAGCGGTGTGCAGGTGCAGGTGCGTGGTCTCGGCCAGCGCCTGACGCAGGGGGCCAATATTGCAGCCGCCGCTGCACAGGCACAGGTCGGCGAGCTCCTGCTGCCGGTTGTTGTAGTTGAAGAAGTTGACGGCCTTCATCACCTCCACGGCGATGCGGGCGTAAAACGATTGGGCATAGTCGGAGGAGAGCACGTCGTTGTAGTTTTGCAGCACATAGCTGTGGGCCACATGGATATCCACGCCGCAGTGCTCCGCTACCAGCTGCTCCAGACGGTTCAGGCCCAGGTCGATCTCCCGGCGGCTTTCGAAGAAGGCGCCGCGGTAGATGTAGAGATAGGCGGCGGTGTGGCCCAGGTTGACGATGCACATATCCCGCTGGGGCAGGCCGGTGCGGCGGTAGTAGGCCGCCAGCACGCCGGCGTAGGCACACTCACTGGGGGTGAGGACCTGCAGCTTGAAGCCGGCGCGGCGCATCATGGCGCGGTAGCGCTCCGCCGTCTCCTTGAGCATGGCGCAGGCCAGCAGCGTCATCTCGGTGGGATAGCCGTCCTGGTCGCGGAGAATGTCGCGCATGGAGTAGTCAAAGTAGTACTTGCTTTTCTCGTCCGTAAGGAAGTCGCGGAACTCGTAGGGCAGGTTGTAGCGCAGCTGCTGCTCCGTCATGGCGGGCATGGTCAGCTCGCGGGTAAAGACCTCGGTGGAGGGCAGGACCACGGCGGCGTTGGTCAGGGGAATGCCGTTGTCCCGGGCGGCCTGGCGGAGGAAGTCCGCCATGGCGTCCATGGACAAGATCCTGCCGTCAGCCACCATGTTGTCCGGCAAGGGGGCCATGGCGGCCTTTTTCAGCGTACTGCCGGCGAAGTAGGCCAGCTTGACGCTACTGCCGCCGATATCAATGCCAACGATCTTCTTCAAAACAGAATACCTCGCTTTCTTGGAGATGGGGGCTCACAGCAGGGAAAGATACCAGTCGATAAGGTTCTGGCCGAACAGGGCGGCGCACCAGGCGGCCAGCGCGATGCCGGGGCCCCAGGGAAGGCCCTGCTGTCCGCGCTTGGCGCGGACAAGGCCCCATAGGATGCCGACGACGCAGGCCAGCAGCAGGCACAGCAGATTTTTCTGCCAGCCCAGAAACAGTCCTGTGAGAAACAGCAGCTTGATATCGCCGCCGCCCATGGCGTCGCGGCGGAGCAGCTTCTCCATCAGCAGCGCCAGCAGCAGGACGCCGCCGCCCACGGCGACGCCGCCGATGAGGCCGTCCAGCGCCCGTTTGCCCGGGTCCGGGACAAAAAACAGGGTGACGATAAAAAGCACAACGCCGACCGCGATAAAGCGGTCGGGGATGATGTACCCCTCCAGGTCCGCGAAGGCGCAGGCCAGCAGCAGGCAGGCCACGGCCCAGGCTTCGAGGGTCCGGAGGGAGATATCATAGCGCAGCAGCAGCGACACGAACACCAGCGCGGCCACCGCTTCGCCCACCGCGTGGCGGGGGGTAACGGCAGCGGCCGCGGCTGAACACATAGCTGAACACCGGCACCAGGTCGCGGGGCGCCAGCACATGGCCGCACACGTCGCAGTGGGAACGGCCCCGGAGGACGCTCTCGCCATGGACGATGCGCCAGGCGGCGCAGTTGAGAAAGCTGCCCATGCAGGCGCCCAGCAGGGCGGCGATGAAGCAGCTGTATACGGTGATGGCGGGGGCAGTGTACAGCATGGGGAGGCTCCTTCGGTGTGGTGTGTTCTCCCGGGACCGGGACAGCCGCCAACCCTCGGCTGTCCCGCGCCGGGAACATACGACAGGGGACTCCACCCCGCCCCAGGGGTTGGCCGGGGCGGGGGGAGGAAAATGCGATGAGATTAGGTGTTGGCTTTGAACGTCGCAACGCCGTTGGCAATGGTGACGGTCATCGTCTTGCCCTTTGTCTTAGCAATGTCGTTGACGGAGACGCCGCCGATCTCCTTGTTGTCGTCACCGAGCTTGTCCCATTTGTCGCTCTTCATGACGGAGTCCGTGGTGGCGGTGCCATTGCCGTCGTTCTCAAGAGCACTTACAACAGCCTCGGCATACGCGGCGCGGACGTTCGCGGCGTCGGTGGCTTGATTTGCCTTCTCGATCTGGCCAGTGAACACGGGGATGGCGATGGCCACCAGCACGACGATGATGGCGACGACGATCAGCATCTCCATCAGGGTGAAGCCTTTTTTGTTGTTGAGTTTTTTCAGCATGGGTAGTTTCTCCTTTTCTGTTTGTAGTTCTATATCGTCCCGCGGCGTTGCGCGCGGAAATGATACCTTGGTTATATGCCGCCGTACAGGGTGAACATGGGCAGGTACACCGCCAGCAGCAGCACCACCACCAGCACCGCAAGGCAGATGGTGATGATGGGCTCCAGCACGGCCAGCAGCCGCGCGGTGGTGACGGACACCTCGTTGTCGTAGTAGTCGCCGATGACGTCCAGCGTCTCCTCCAGAGAGCCGGAGCGCTCGCCCACGCCCACCATCTCGGTGAGCATGGCGGGGAAGCACTCGATGCCGGCCATGCTCTCAGCCATGGGACGGCCGCGCTCCACGTCCTGCCGGACCTGACGGACCGCCAGCGAGAAGGTGTAGTTGCTCACGACGTTGGCGGTGACCTCCAGTGCCCGGGGCAGCGGCAGACCTGCCGCCAGCAGGGTGGCCATGCTGTGGGCGAACTGGGCGGCGGCGTTCATGGAGTGTATGCGGCGCAGCGGGGCGCGCGTCAGGCTCCAGGCGGCCAGCGCGGCGCGGCCGCGCTCCGTGCGGCGGAAGGTCAGGTAGGCGATGACCAGCAGGGCCAGAACGCCCAGCACCAGCCACCACCACTTGGTGAAGAAGGTACTGACGGCCATCAGCGCCTTGGTGACGCCGGGAAGGTCGCTGCCAATCTCGTTAAACGCGGTAGTAAAGGCGGGGACGGCCACGGCGATGATGATGACAAAGACGACGATGGCCACGATGATGACCATCACGGGGTACGTCAGGGTGCTGACGATCTTGGCCCTGGTCTTGGCGGAACGGTCGTAGTAGGCATGCAGACGCTGGAAGCAGCTCTCCAGCGTGCCGGACTGCTCGCCGGCGCGCAGCGTCTCGGTAAAGGTCTTGGGCAGGTAGGGGGCATTGTTCCCGAAGCTCTGGGCAAGGGAGTAGCCCGCGCCCACCTCCTCGGAGACCTTATCCAGCATCCGGCGGAGGTATTTGTTCTTCGTCTGGGCGGCTACCATGGACACGCAGCGCTCCACCGACAGCCCGGAGGCCAGAATGATGGCGAATTGGGAGCACAGGAGCGCCAGCTCTTTCTCCTTGACCCGGAAGGCCACGGGGCGGGAGAGCACGCTCTCCTTCTTCTCGGGAACGGCCTCCAGCTTCGTGATGATGGCAACGCTCTCGCGGAGCTTGTCCGCCGCCTCAAATTCATCGTAGGCGCGGAGCACACCGGAGACTTTCGCGCCGCCGGCGGTCTGGCCTTTATAACGGAATGTGGTCATGGGCGCGGGGCGCTCCTTTCTGTGAAATCAGGTCTCGGCGGCGGTGTTGATGACGCGGGCGGCCTCCGCCGCGGAGGTGACGCCGGCAAGCACCAGCTCGCGGCAGCTTTCCCGCAGGGTGGTGAAGCCGTCCTGCCGGGCGGCGGCCAGCAGCTCGTCGCCGTCGGCGCCGTGGCTGATGCGCCGGCGGAGGCGGCTGTTGAGCAGCAGTATCTCGAACACGGCGCGGCGGCCGATGTAGCCGGAATGGCGGCACTCGGGGCAGCCGGCGCCCTTGTAAAAGGTGACGTCGCTGTCCTCGGGCAGGCCGAGAAGAAGCAGCTCCTCGGCAGAGGGACGGTAAGCCGTTTTGCAGTGGGGACAGAGCTTGCGGACCAGACGCTGGCTGACCACGCCCCGCAGGGCGCTGGACACCAGCCAGGGCTCCACGCCGATGTCCTCCAGACGGTGGACGGCGGAGACGGCGTCGTTGGTGTGCAGGGTAGAGAAGACCAGGTGGCCGGTGATGGCTGCCCGCATGGCGATGGAGGCCGTCTCACCGTCGCGTATCTCGCCCACGGCGATGATGTCCGGGTCCTGACGCAGGATCGCGCGCAGGCCGCTGGCAAAGGTCATGCCGGTCTTTTCGTTGATCTGACACTGGTTCACGCCGGGAAGGTGGTACTCCACCGGATCCTCCAGCGTGACGATGTTCAGCGCGTCGCTGGACAGGTCGCGGAGCATATTGGACATGGTGGTGGACTTGCCGGAGCCGGTGGGGCCCACCAGCAGCACCACGCCGCTGGTGTTTTTCAGCAGGGCGTTGTAGTTGTCCAGGTCGCGGCCCTCCAGCCCGAGGACGGACTTGTCCAGCACCTGGGCGGACTTGTCCAGCAGGCGAAGGACGATCTTCTCACCGTAAACGGTGGGCATGGAGGCGATACGCAGGTCAAGGCTGTGGCCCCGGACGGAGAACATGGCGTGGCCGTCCTGGGGCACCTTGTGCTCGGCAATATTCATGCCGCCCATGATCTTCAGGCGGGAGATGACGGTGTTCTGCAGATCGGCGGGCACAGTGAGCACACGCTGCAGCAGGCCGTCAATACGCATACGCACCAGCATTTCACCCTCCTGGGGCTCCAGATGGATGTCGCTGGCGCGCTCGGTGAAGGCGCGCTCGATCAGGGAGTTGACAAAGCGGATGGTGGGGGCGGAGGCCTCCGGGTCGGCGGTTTCCCGGGCCATCTGGGCGGGGATGATGTCCTCGCCGGCACCGGCCTCGCGCTTCATCTCCTCGATGACGCGGGCGGTGCCCTCGCTGCCATACAGGCGCTCGATGGCCTGCTCCACCGCCTTGCGGGTGGCGATCATGGGGATGATGCGTTTGCGGGAGGCGGTCTTGACCTCGTCCTGGGCCACAAAGTCCAGGGGGTCGTGCATGGCCAGGTACAGGCGGTCCTGCACCAGCTTTACCGGGACCACGAGAAACTTTTTGGCCAGGTTCCGGGGGACGTATTTGGCCAGCTCCACGGGAATGGACACGGCGGTCAGGTCCACGAAGTCCACGCCCAGCTGCACACGCAGCGCGTCAATGAGCTGCGCTTCGGAGATAACCCCCTGCCGGATGAGAACATCGCCCAGACGCTGGCCGTCCTCGCGGGGCAGGGCCAGGGCCTGCTCCAACTGCTCACCGGTGATGATACCGGAGGAGACCAAAAGATCGCCCAGCCGCATATATGCCACGGAATACACCTCCAAACGGTAAAAAGCAAAAAAAATTAAGTAGGGGCAGAAACGCGGGACGCAGTCTGCGCCTCGCGGTAGTGTTTTCAACCCCTACAATACCCTACTGTATGCAGTGAAAGTTACTATACCGCATTTTCGCCGTAAAGTCAATTCCTTTTTCAACATTAAATCGGCAAAATGGAGGGTTGATGCGTGAAAATCATGCGCTCATATGACAAATTTCAGAAGAACCTGCAACAAATCCGATCGTGTGATAAGAAGCTGTTAACAAGCATGGTTCAGAAAAGCCAACCCTTTTTACGGCGGGGCGGTGGCGGCGGGTCCCGGCGGAAGGGTTTATCCACCAGAATGATGTCATCGCCGAACTTCTGGACGCACTCCCAAGGGATGTAGTAATCCTCGCCCCGGCCGAACAGCCCGAAGAACCGGCAGGGACCGAAGATGATCAGCGCCTTGACGGAGCCCTCCGGCACCGTGACCTCCACGTCGCCCACACAGCCAAGGCGGCAGCCGTCGCACAGGTTAATGACCTCTTTGCGCCGAAGCAGCGAAAATTTGCACAGCATCGGTGTCACCTCCTGCCGTCAGGATATGCGCGGCGGAGGCTGTCCCATACCGTCGGATCTTAGGGCTTTTCGCCGGGGAGAATAACCGCCGCACCGGCGGGAAATACTGCCACTATCACGAAAGAGGCAGGTGGCGTCATGCGGGGCAGAGTGGAGATCAGCGGCATCAACACAGCGAAGCTGCCTGTGCTGAAAAACGATGAGATGACGGAGCTTCTGCGGCGCACCAAGCAGGGGGACATGGACGCCCGGGAGCGGCTGATCCGCGGCAACCTGAGGCTGGTGCTGTCGGTGCTCCAGCGGTTCACCAGCAGGGGGGAGAACATGGACGACCTGTTCCAGGTGGGGTGCATCGGTTTGATGAAGGCCATCGACAACTTTGATGTGGAGCAGCCGGTGCGGTTCTCGACTTACGGCGTGCCCATGATCGTGGGGGAGATACGCCGCTATCTGCGGGACAACAGCGCCCTGCGGATCAGCCGCAGTATGCGGGACACGGCCTACAAGATCCTGCGGGCCCGTGAGGCGCTGCTGGTGGAGACGCAGCGGGAGCCCACGGTGGAGCAGCTGGCGCGGTATCTGGACATTCCGCGGGAGGACGTGGTGTTCGCCATGGACGCGTTCAGCGATCCGGTGAGTTTGTACGAGCCGCTGTATGCCGACAGCGGGGACACGGTGTGCGTCATGGACCAGGTGCGGGACGAGAAGAACACCGACGAGAGCTGGCTGGACCGCATCGCGCTGAAGGACGCCATAGCCCGGTTGGACCCGCGGCAGCGGAGCATACTGGCGCTGCGGTTCTGCCAGGGGAAGACGCAGATGGAGGTCAGCAGCGAGATCGGCATCTCACAGGCGCAGGTGTCACGACTGGAAAAGACAGCACTGAGCAGCATCAGGAAGAATATGTGAGTATCCCCCGGCTTCGCCGGGGGATACTTGTGTCTTTTGCGTCTTTTGAAAAACGCCCTCTTTTCTTTTGGAAAAGTTTGGTGTATACTATACGATGAGTGCGTATTTGTACCGGAGGTAGTGACTATGTTTGATAATCGACGGGAGATCATGCAGGATGTGTTTCTGACGTATCTGCCCGCACAACGCTTCAAAACCAGCCGCATGACCGTGCAGCTGATCGCACCTTTGCAGAGAGAGACAGCTGCGGCCAACGCGCTGCTGCCCGCTGTGCTGCGGCGGGGTACCGTCCGCTGCCCGGATATGGAGAGCCTGTCCGCTGCGCTGGATACGCTGTACGGCGCCAATATCGACTATACCGTCCGCAAAAAGGGTGAGCGCCAGTGTGTGGGTTTTGCTGCCGGCTTTATCGACGACGCCTTCACGCCCCACGGCGAGAAGCTGCTGGAGCCTGTGTCGGCGATGCTTGGCGAGCTGCTGCTGGACCCTGTGACCCACGGGGGACGTTTTCTGAGCAGCTATGTGGAGAGCGAAAAGGCCAACCTGATCGACGCCATTCGGGGCCTGAAGAACGACAAGCGTGACTGGGCGGATATCCGGCTCATGCAGGAGATGTGCGCCGGCGAGCCGTACAGCGTGCTGCGCCTGGGAGACGAGGAGACGGCCGGGCGTATCACCAACCAGTCACTGTATGTCCATGGGCAGGCGCTGATGGCGTCCAGCCGGGTGGAGGTCATCTACTGCGGCAGCGCGGAGGCGCAGCGTGTGGAGGACGCAGTGCTCACGGCGCTGGCGGCGCTGCCACGCGGCGCCCAGACGGCGCTGCCGGAGGTGCAGCGCATACAGGCACCGGATACGCCCCGGCGGATCGTGGAGACGATGGACGTGACCCAGGGCAAGCTGGCCATGGGCTACCGCTGCAGCAGCGACGACTATCCGGCCATGGTGCTGGCAAATCTGATTTTCGGCGGCACCAGCAACTCCAAGCTGTTTTTGAACGTGCGGGAGAGGCTGAGCCTGTGCTACTACGCCTCCAGCAGCTATGCCCGCAGCAAGAACATTCTGACCGTGTCCAGCGGCGTGGAGACCGCGGACTTTGAACGGGCGGAGGCGGAGATCGGCCGCCAGCTGCAGGCGGTGCAGCAGGGCGATTGGGAGGACTGGGAGCAGGAGGGTGCTCTGCAGGCCATCCGTGCGTCGCTGCTGTCACTGTCGGACTCTCAGGGTGCGCTGGAGAATTTCTATCTGGGCCAGATCGCGGCTGGGGTCGAGGAGACACCGGAGGAGCTGGCCGCGGCGCTGGAGCAGGTGACAAAGGAGCGCATCGTGGCGGCGGCACAGACGGTGAAGCCGGATACGGTGTACTTCCTGCGGGGAAAGGAGGAGGCGTAACATGGACAAGAAGCTGTATCCCCGCATCGGCGAGGAAGTGATATGGGAGACGCTGGACAACGGACTGCCGGTGTGCATCGTGCCGAAGCAGGGCTTTTCACGAAAGTACGCGCTGTTTGCCACCCGTTACGGCGGCATGGATATGCGCTTTGAGCTGAACGGACAGTGGCTGGACACTCCGGCGGGCATCGCCCACTATCTGGAGCACAAGATGTTCGACACGAAGGACGGCAACGCCCTGCAGGAGCTGGCGAAAAACGGCGCGGAGCCCAACGCTTTCACCTCCAACGCCATTACGTGCTACTATTTTGACTCTACGGAGAAGTTTTACGAAAATCTGGAGATACTGCTGTCCTTCGTGTCTGTGCCCTATTTCACCGATGAGAGCGTGGAGAAGGAACAGGGCATCATCGGCCAGGAGATCGGCATGATCGAGGACAACCCCGAGTGGCAGGTGTACAAGCAGATGATGCAGGCGCTGTACCGCAGCAGTCCCGCGCGGACGCCGGTGGCCGGCAGCGTGGAGAGCATCAGCCATATCACGGCGCAGACGCTGTATGACTGCCACAAGGCGTTCTACACCCCGGCAAATATGTGCTTGGTGGTGGTAGGCGATGTGGACCCCGAGACGGTGCTGGCCACGGCAAAGCGGGTGCTGCCGGCGGAGAGCGGGGCGATCATCCGGCGCGACTATGGCGCGGAGGAGAGTACCGACGCTGCCTGCGGCTATGCCGAGGCACAGATGGAGGTGGCCATGCCCACGTTCCTGGTAGGCTTCAAGTGCCCGCCCCAGCACGGAGGGGAGGCGCAGCACCGGTTTGCCGCCATCGGCGAGCTGGCTTGTGATGTGCTCATGGGCGAGTCCAGCCCGCTGTATGCGCGGCTGTACAGCCAGGGGCTGATCAACGGCTCCTTCGGCGCGGCGTTCGACCTGCTGCCCGGCGCGGCCTATGCCTATGCCGGCGGCGACAGCAAGGACCCGAAGGCCGTGGCGGAGGCCATTCTGGACGAGGCGCAGCGGCTGGCGGCGGAGGGTGTGGACGGCGACTATTACAAGCGGATCGTCAACGCCAACTTCGGCGCGGCGCTGCGGGAGCTGAACGCCTTTGAGTCCATCGCCGTGTCCATGGCGGAGGGGCGGTTCCAGGGGTATGACCCGTACCGTTTCCCGGAGATATACGATGACATCACCGCGGAGGATGTGCGCGCGTTCCTGCGGGAGAACTTCACGCGGGCGCACATGGCGCTGTCGGTGATCGCGCCCAAGGAGGGATAACATGAACGTGAGGATCATGGCGGACAGCCCCATCCGGTTTCCGGGGCTTTTCGGGGACTGGGCCTTTACCGGCTCGTCCGTAGCCTTCCATATCGGAGAAAAGGCCATTTATTGGTACGGAATCATCATCGCGCTGGGCGTGCTGCTGGCGCTGTGGTTCTGCATGAAGCAGAAGGAGAAGTACGGAATCACCGAGGATAACTTGATGGACGGCGTACTGTGGGGCATTCCCCTGGCTATCGTGGGGGCGCGGCTGTACTATGTGCTGTTTTATCTGGACCGGTTCAGAAGGGCGGACGGCTCCTTTGACTGGGCGGAGTCCGTGGCTATATGGGACGGCGGGCTGGCTATCTACGGCGGCGTGATCGCGGCGGTGCTGGTGTGCTTCGTGCTCAGCAAAAAGCGGGGCTTCAAGCTGGGGGCGCTGACCGACCTGATCGTGATGGGGCTGCTGATCGGGCAGGCCATCGGGCGCTGGGGCAACTTCATGAACCGGGAGGCCTTCGGCGCGGAGACGACGCTGCCGTGGCGGATGCAGCTGACCACCACCGCGGGGACGCTGGTGGAGGTGCATCCTACGTTCCTGTACGAGAGCCTGTGGAACGTAGTGGGGCTGCTGCTGATCGTCTTTATCGTGGCGAAGGGACGCCGCTTTGACGGTGAGAACACCTGGTTCTACTTCCTGTGGTACGGTATCGGACGGTTCTGGGTCGAGGGGCTGCGGACCGACAGCCTGTACCTGTTCAACTGGACCATCGGCGGCGAGCCCATCCGCGTCAGCCAGGCGCTGAGCCTGGTGATGGTGCTGGTGTCGGCGTTTATGCTGCTGTACAACATCAAGCTGCATCCCCACAAGCCGGAGGAGCTGTATGTGAATATCGCCGCGGCGCAGAAGGCGGCAGAGGGCGAAAGCGCGGACGGCAGCGCGGAGTGACGCGATGCGGCTTCGGCGCGGTGTACAGGTCCATTGCAGAACACCATATGCAGCCCGCTTTCGGAACGGGCGGCGCTGTAAAAAAGAACCACGGCTGAAGCCGTGGGTGTTTTGTCTGCATCAGTGCCGCCGCGCGGTGAGGTAGTGGTTGTTGTAGTACGTCTCGGACAGGGAGGTGATCACCACGCAGTGCCCGTTGTAGTAGGAGGACGAGGCGTGGATGAACTGGTCGCCGCCGATATAGATGCCCACATGGGAGGCGGTATAGCCGTAGTCCTGGAAGAATACCAGATCGCCGGGCTGCAGATCGCTGCGGGAGACCTCGGTGCCGTAGCTGAGCTGGCTGGTGGCGCCGTGGGGCAGCTTGATGCCCACCTGGGCGAAGACATACATGGTGAAGCCGGAGCAGTCGAAGCCGCTGGCAGAGGAACCGCCGTAGACGTAGGGCACACCCAGATACTGCTGGGCGATGGAGACGATGCTGCTGCCGGAGGCGGAGGCGGCCGGCGTTGCCGGGGTCTCGGCAGGTGCTTCGGCGGGAGACCCTTCGGTCGTTGTATTCTCGGCGGGCTTGTCCGCCGTGCCGGTCAGGGCGGAGGTGGGGCAGATCAGCACGTACTGCGAGGCCACATAGCCGCTGATGCCGTTGTAGGTAACGGCGAACCAGCCGCCGGGCTCAATGCCGGTGACGGCAATGACCGTGCCCTGAGATACGGTGCCCAGAGAGGTGCTGCCGCTTTTGGCGGCGGTACGGATGTTCAGCACGTCCGCGGTGACACGTCCGGCGCCGTTAAGGCCGGAGGCGGTGTCGTAGCGGGTGATATACTGGGCAGCCACATAGCCGCGCTTGCCGTCGAAGGAGATACGGTACCAGTCACCCTCCTGGGCGGTGAGCTCGATAACGGCGCCCTTGTCCAGGGTCTTGAGGATGTCATAGCCGGTGCCTGCGCCGCTGCGCATACGGACGCCGGTGCCGGAGATCACGCCCAGTGCCTGAACGGCGGTGGAGACGGGCGCCTCGTCGGCCTCGGGCGTCTCCTGGGGCGGTTCTTCCTCGGCGGCCTGTGCGGCAGCAGCCTTGGCGGCGTCCTCGTTGTTGAGCAGGGCATCCTCGGCGGTCTCGCCGCCGGGATGGGCCGTCAGCGCCGCTGCGCCCAGCAGGCCGGAGAACAGTGCTGTCTCGGGAGAGGGCTCAGTGGTGCCGGTGGGCAGGGCGGAGACGGAGGCAACGGTCAGGGGCACGGCGGGGGCGGCGTCGGTCATGCTGGCGGCGGCACCGCCGAAGTTGACCACCGCGTCACCGCCGATGACCAACAGCGTGGCCAGAGCCACTGCCAGTGCGGAAAAAATACGCTTCATGGCTTACAGCTTGCCGGCGAGGGCACGCTCCAGCCAGATGCAGCCCACATCCATGGCGGCATAGAGGCTGTCCTTCTCGGATTTCTTGACCACGCGGTCCCGGGACTTGAGGTCCGGGTCGGTCAGCTGAAGCTGGACGGATACACGCTTGGCCACGTCCATGTCCTGCTCCTTGACGGTGTCGAGAATCTGCAGGAGGACGATGTATTTGTCCGCCATGCTACCGTAGTAGATGAAATTGTCTACGCGGCGCAGGGGGTGGTTCTTATAGATAAGCCCTTCGGGCTTTTTGTTTTCAGCCATGATGATACCTCCGAAAATTTTTGTAACCAAATTGTAACACATTTGGACGGGGCTGTCAACGCAGGCGCGGCAGGAAAAATATGGGACTTTGTGCCGCAAAGGAAAAAGGGGCTGCCGCGCTTCTGCACGGCAGCCCCTTACAGCGGTACGCTTACAGCTCCAGATAGCTCTTCACCAGGACCTGCAGCAGCTCGTCCCGGTCGATCTTGCAGATCAGGGACCGGGCGGAGTTGTGGTTGGTGATGTAGGTAGGATCCTCGGAGAGAATGTAGCCCACGATCTGATTGATGGGATCATAGCCCTTCTCCTTGAGTGATTCGTAGACGGAGGTGAGGATGTGGTGTACCTGCTGCTCCTTATCCTCTGCCGCGTTGAACTTACGGGTAAATTCGTCCATGTGGGCACCGCCTTTCTCATTTTCTCAATATCGCTTTTAGTATACGCTCTTTTCCCGGAACTGTAAAGGGGAAAAAGTGCGCGGTGCAGGGGGAAATCTGCGCGGGATCAGCGGCGCAGCTCCGCACCGAAGCGCTTGGCGATCTTGTTGAGCACGCCGGAGGCGACCTCCTCGATCTCGGCGGAGGTCAGGGTCTTATCCTTGGAGCCGATGGCCAGACGCAGCGTCAGGGACTTCTTGCCTGCCGGGACCTGCTTGCCGCGGTACTCATCTACGAAGGCCGCGCCGTGGAGCAGCTCACTCTTGATGCCGCGGACGGTCTGGGCCACGTCCTTCCACTGGACGGAACCATCCACCAGCAGGGAGATGTCGTAGTCGGTCATGGGATACTCGGCCAGGTGGGTGAAGGTGTTGGTGCGGGACTTCAGGGGTACCAGGGAGTCCTGATCCAGCTGGAACAGCATTACGTTCATGTTCTTGATGCCGCAGGCCATGGAGACCTTCTTGGCCAGCAGGGCCAGGTCGCCTACCTTCTCGTCACCGCGGTAGATGTTCAGCCAGACCACGTTGTCGGCCCACACGGGCTTCTCCGTCTGGCGGAAGGTCAGCGTTTCCATGTGGACGTAGCGCGCCATCATCTCCACCACGCCCTTGGCCTTGCGGAACAGGGCGGTGATGTCCTTGCCGGTGGTGGCGAAGGCGCCCGCCACGTTCTTGCGCTGGGAGGGCAGCTTCTCGCGGGGATCGTAGGGGGAGGTGTAGTTCTCGTCGCGGAACACCTGCGCCGTCTCGAAAATGGAGAACTCGTTGAAGTAGCGCTCGTTCTTCACCACCGCCTTGCACAGGTTGGGCAGCAGGGAGGAGCGCACGAACCGCTCGGCGGGAGACGGCGGCGTGGACAGGGACAGAATGCCCTCCGTGCTCTGCAGCACCGCGTTGACGTAGGATTCCTCCATCCACGGATAGGTGAAGATCTCCTGCATGCCGCAGCGGATGGCCAGATACTCCTTGATGCGCCGTTCCAGATCCTTGTCCAGCTGGTTGATGGCGCCGTCGAAGGTGGTGGTGATGGGCTCGGCCTCGAAGTTCTCGTAGCCGTACATCCGGGCGACCTCCTCCATGATATCCGCCTGGATGGACACATCGCCGGTGGAACGCCAGGTGGGGACCACCACATGCATATTGTCGCCGTTGAAGGTGATGCTGTAGCCCAGCAGCTCCATTTTGTGCTTGATCTCATCCGGAGGCAGGCGCTTGCCCAGCCGGCGTTCCAGCCAGCTGAGCGGCACGTCGATCTCCGCCGGCTTCAGGTGCCGGGGATATTCGTCCACCAGACCGGTGACCTTCATCTCCGGGTACAGGTCGGAGAACAGCTGCATGGACAGATCCAGAGCCTGATCGCAGCGCTCCGGGTCGATGGCCTTTTCGTAGCGGGCGGAGGCCTCGGTGCGGTTGTCGTACCGCAGGGCGGTGCGGCGGATGCCGGCGGCCTGGAAGTTGGCGATCTCCAGAATGACCTTGCTGGTGGTGGGGAGGATGGAGTCCTTGGCGCCGCCCATGACGCCCGCCAGACCCACGATGCCCGCATCGTCGGCGATGGTCAGATCGTCGGTGCTGAGGGGCAGCTCCTTGCCGTTGAGCAGCGTCAGCGTTTCGCCCGCTTTGGCGCGGCGAACGATGATGTGCCCGGCGATGTGGTCGGAATCATAGGCGTGGGAGGGCTGACCGGTGGCCAGCATCACATAGTTGGTGATATCCACCAACGCGTTGATGGGGCGCATGCCGGTTTTCCAGATCCGCACCTGCATCCAGTAGGGAGCGGGCTTGACGCAGACATTTTCGATCTGCGTGCCGGTCATGCGCGGGCAGCGCTCCGCGTCCTCCACGGTGACGTGGAACCCGGAGGTGTTCTCCACGTTCCGGTCGAAGTGGGGGAACTGCGTCATGGGCAGGTCGTACAGCGCCGCGATCTCGCGGGCGATGCCGTAGTGTCCCCACAGGTCGGGACGGTTGGTCATGGACTTGTTGTCGATCTCCAGAATGATATCGTTCAGGTCCAGAGCGTCGGCCAAAGGGGTGCCGGCGGGGGCGTCAAAGTCACTGAGGTCCAGAATGTGGGCTTCCTCCTTGGTGGGGAACAGGTCGGCCAGGCCGATCTCCACCGCGCCGCAGATCATGCCGTAGCTGTCCACGCCGCGGAGCTTGCTCTTCTTGATCTCCACCAGGTCGCCCTCGCCGTGCCACTTGCACATGGCGCCGGGCAGGGCCACAGCTACTTTCATGCCCTCGCGGAGATTGCTGCCGCCGCAGACAATGTCCTCCACACGGCCGCCGATATCGGTCTTGCACACCTTCAGCTTGTCGGCGTTGGGGTGCTGCTCGATGGTGTTGATAACGCCCACCACCATGTCGTGGAAGGATGCGCCCAGATCGGTGGCGTCCTCCACCTCCACGGTGGACATGGTCAGGTCGTAGGCCAGCTTTTTCAGGTCGGCGTCAGCCGGCAGCTGGACGTAATCGCGGATCCAATTCAAAGATACTTTCATGTCGTGTACCCTCCCTTATCAGCGGAACTGTTCCAGGAAGCGCAGATCGGCGCTGTGGAACAGACGGACGTCATCCACGCCGTAGCGCATCATTACCAGGCGGTCCAGACCGATGTTGACGTAGAAGCCGGTGTATTCATTGGGGTCCAGGCCGGCGGCCTTCAGCACGTTGGGGTGAGGCGTGCCGCCGGGCATGACCTCGATCCAGCCCACGTGCTTGCACACACTGCAGCCCTTGCCGCCGCAGACCAGGCAGCCCATGTCGATCTCAAAGCCGGGCTCGACGAACGGGAAGAAGCCGGCGCGCATACGGACCGGAACGTCGCGGCCGAAGACCTTGCTGAGGATGCTCTTGATCATCACCTTGCCGGAGGCAAAGGTGAAGTCCTTGTCCACGATCAGCGCCTCATACTGGAAGAAGGCGCGCTCATGCCGGGCGTCCGTCGTCTCGTTGCGGTAGACCTTGCCGGGATACACGAAGCGGTAGGGGGCCTTGTGGGTCTGGAGATAGCGGACGGAGCCGCCGGTCAGGTGGGGTCGCAGGCACAGCTTGTCCCAGCATTCGCCCTTGTCATGGCCCGCCAGCCAATAGGTGTCCATGCTCTCGCGGGCGGGATGGTTGGGGGGGAAGTTCAGGTTGTCGAAGCCGTAGAGCTCGCTGGTGATGTCATCCTCCTCAAAGATCTCAAAGCCCATGGAACGGAAGGCGTCATTCAGGTCGTAGCACATCTGGGTGATGGGGTGCAGACCACCGCTGAGGGGCATGGTGCCGGGGACGGAGATGTCAAAGTCCGGGTCCACCTCGGAGGCCTTCATCTTCAGCTCGTCACGGCGCTCGTCCAGCAGGGCGGACAGCTGTCCTTTCACCTGGTTGACGGCCTTGCCCATCTCGGGCCGCAGGGATACGTCCAGCTTGGGCAGCTCCTTCATCAGCTCGGTCAGGCTGCCCTGCTTGCCCAGCAGCGCGGCCTTGATGTCCTGAAGCTCCGTCTCGGTGGCGACGGAGGCGATGCGCTGCTTGCCCTCGGCCAGCAGCTGTTCCAGTTTTTCTTTCATGTATTTGCTTCCTCCTCTTCAGAGTTGTTTAATGGGGCAAAGCGCAATAAAAAACACCCTTCATCCCATGTCTTGGGACGAAAGGCGAACTTCCGTGGTACCACCCAGCTTCGCGGACCTTCTCCGCGCACTCATTGCCCGGTAACGGCGGGGCCCGGCCGCGCATTTCCTCGCGGCAGCTCCCGGGCGAACACTGCGGTACATCCCGAGTCGGCTTGCAGCCGGTGGCCGACTCTCTCTGCCGGATGCGTGGGCGCAGATCTTCCCGTTCACAGCTTTTTTGCTTGATGGATAACTTATACCACAACAAAAGGAAACTTGCAAGCACTTTTTTCGCGGCGCGATACGAAAAAAGCAGGCTTTGTAATTGACATATGTGCTATACTGTACAAAAAGGCACGGGGAGGTGCGCTATGCAGGTCATCGACAGGGCGTTTGTGCGGGGCCTTATGCCCGCCCGGGATCAGGGCGGACACAAAGGGACCTTCGGCAAGGTCTATCTACTGGGCGGCAGCGTGGGGTACACCGGCGCGCCGGTGCTGTGTGCCGGCGGGGCGGTACACAGCGGCTGCGGGCTGGTGTTCCTGGGCGTGCCGGAGACGGTGTGGCCCATCGCGGCGGCCAGATGCCTGTGCGCTATGCCTCATCCGTTGGCGGAGCAGGACGGAAGGCTCTCCGCGGCCGCGGAGACGGAGATATGCCACCGTGCCGCCGTCTGCGATGCCGTGGCCGTGGGCTGCGGCCTGGGGCGGAGCGAGGGCAGCGACGTGCTGGTGCGCGCGCTGCTGACGCTGGAAAAGCCGCTGGTGCTGGACGCCGACGGCATAAACGCGCTGGCGGGGCATATAGATACATTGTCCTGCCGCCGGGGCTGTGTGACGGTGCTGACGCCCCACGACGGGGAACTGGCCCGCATCGGCGGCGACATGACCGCGCCCCGTGAGGCGGCGGCCGCCGCCTTTGCCGCCGATCACGGCGTGTACCTGATCCGCAAGGGCCATCGGACTGTGGCAGCCGCGCCGGACGGCCGTCTGGCGGTGAACACCACCGGGAACGACGGTATGGCCAAGGGCGGCAGCGGCGATGTGCTGACGGGCCTTTTGACCGGACTGCTGGCCCAGGGCATGGAACCATTTGACGCCTGCTGCGCGGCGGTGTGGATCCACGGCCGTGCCGGGGATATGGCGGCGGAGGAAAAGGGACGGCGGGGCATGACCCCGGCGGATATGATAGAGAAGCTGCCCTATGCGCTGAAAGAGGTGGAATGACCGGAAAGCCCTTCTGAAAAAAGGAGGGACGGACCATGCGAAAATGTGTGCTGCCGCTGTTGCTGTGTGCGGTGCTGCTGTGCGGCTGCGGCGGTGAGAAGAGTCTGACGGTGCAGGACCAGTACCGGACGGTGGTATCGGCGGATATGGAGGCGGAGGTGGTCAGCCGTACGGCCAGCGACGACCGCACCTTCACCCTGACGTGCCAGTATGACCGGGCGGGGCAGTCTGTCACCACGGTAACGGCGCCGGAGGCGCTGAAGGGCCTGACCGCCGTGCTGGCGGACGGACAGCTGTCGCTGAAGAGCCGTGACCAGCTGCTGCCGGCAGGGGATGCCACGGATATCTGCCCGGCCAACTGTCTGCCAGAGCTGCTGCGAACACTGGCGGAGGGCTATCTGAAGGAGCAGGGCACGGAGCCGTTGGAGGACACGCCATGCCTGCGCCTGACGCTGGAGACCACCGGGCAAAGCGGCGCGGCGGTGCTATGCAGCGTGTGGCTGGACGAGAGCAGCCTGATCCCGCGGTATGCGGAGTTTTCACAGAACGGAAATGTGGTGCTGACGGTGCGAATGATATCCTTTGCCTGCACCACGGGAGATACGGAGGCGTAACAATGGAATCGACACTGAGGAGAACATGGGCGGAGATCGACCTGGACGCGCTGGCGCACAACTATCGGACGCTGCGTGACCGGGTGGGCCCGGAGGTGAAGTTTCTGGGCGTGGTAAAGGCGGATGCCTACGGCCACGGGGCCGTGCAGGTGAGCCGTATCCTGCAGGCGCTGGGCGCGGATTACCTGGCGGTGTCCAGTATAGACGAGGCGACGGAACTGCGATGCAACGGCATTACCATGCCTATCCTGATCCTGGGCCACACGCCCCGAGAGCAGGTGGGACGGCTCATCGATCTGCACATTACCCAGGCGGTGTCCTGCCAGGCTAAGGCGCTGGAGTACAGCGAGGAGGCGGTGCGCTGCGGCGGTGAGCTGACGGTGCACATCAAGGTAGACACCGGTATGTCGCGGTTGGGATATCTGGTCTCCGGCAGGCATTTCGACCCCGGCACGGCGGATATCTGCGCGGCCTGCGCCCTGCCGGGTCTGCGGGCGGAGGGCATCTTCACCCATTTTGCCGTGTCGGACGAGCCGGATGCGGACAGCCGCGCCTATACGGAAAAGCAGCTGGCGCTGTTCCGCCGGGTCATCGACGCGGTGGAAGCAAAGCGCGGCCAGCGGTTCGCCATACGCCACTGTGCCAACTCCGGCGGCGTGGCGTCGTACCCGGAGACATATATGGACATGGTGCGTCCCGGCATTTTGCTGTACGGCTGCGGCGACCTGGCGGAGAAGCTGGGGCTGCACCCGGTGATGGCGCTCAAGACCACAGTGAGCACCATCAAGACCTATGAGCCGGGCACGGATGTCAGCTACGGGCGGCGGTTCACCACAGAGCGCGTCACGCGGATGGGCGTGGTGCCCTACGGCTACGCGGACGGCTTCCACCGGTGCCTGTCGGACCGGTGCGGCTTTATGACCGCGGAGGGTATGGCGCCTCAGCGGGGGCGGATCTGTATGGACATGAGCATGATCGACCTGACGGACCTGCCTGGCGTGCAGGTGGGCGACGAGGTGGAGGTGTTCGGCAAGCGGCAGCGGGTGGATGTGCTGGCGGCTGCCGCCGGGACCATCCCCTATGAGCTGACCTGCGCCGTCAGCCGGCGGGTGCCGCGGGTGTATTACAAGGACGGACGGGAAGTGGAAAAGGAGCTGCTGCTGCGGTTCTGAGGCTTCACATCGGCGCCGCGGCGTGCATAGGATAGACCGGGCGGGACAAAACGGAATTTACGGCGCTGCGGCGTATAAATCCGGCGGCTGCGTGGGACAATGGAAGTGACCTGGGGACATATCTCCCTCCGGTACTTCTTGCCTCGGAGTGTGAACTGTGTGGATACGACTGTCAGACGCGGCGACATTTACTATGCGGACCTCAGCCCCGTGGTGGGCAGCGAGCAGGGGGGCGTGCGCCCGGTGCTGATCGTGCAGAACGATACCGGCAACCGGCACAGCCCAACCGTCATCGCCGCCGCCATCACGTCGCAGCTGGGGAAGGCGAAGCTGCCTACCCATATCGCGCTGGCGGCCCAGGGCAGCGGACTGCCGCGGGATTCCGTGATCCTGCTGGAGCAGATACGGACGCTGGATAAAAAGCGCCTGCGGGAGCGCATGGGCCGTGTGGACAGCGCGGTGATGGAAAAGGTGGACGCCGCCATTGCCGTCAGCTTCGGGCTGACGGGGAGCCATCTGGTGTGAACGGCGGCGATGACATGAGAAAACAGGCCTGTGCATAGTATGGCACAGGCCTGTTTTTTGTGAAAGGGGGCGGTGCGCCGTGGAATATCCGGTCTGTCTGGCGGATAGCTGCGTGGGGACGCTGTACGTGTGTCCGCGGGGAGAGGAGACGGAGCTGCGGGCGGTGTGCCGGGGAACGGAGAAGGGGCTGTATCGGCTGTATGTGCAGGGCAACAGGGGCGAGGTGCTGCTGGGCGTCACCGAGGACGGCGGGCTGCGGCGCTGCTTTTCCCGGGAACTGCTGGCTCCCGCCGGAGAATTGCGCCGCGGCGTGCTGCGGCCGTGCGGCGGCGAAGCGCCGGAACGGCGTGGGTTTCTCTCCCGACTGCCGGAGATGGCGTGGACGGCGCGGCAGGGGCGCTGTGTGCGGGCGCTGGTCCCGTGGCGGGAGGGGGAGCCCTTCCCGATCCCGGAGCTGTTCTGCTTTGCAAGCGTGGGGCAGGGACGGGTGACGTACCTCTTTGATGGCGAGGGCCGGCCCATTATGCCGAAATAACGGCGAAAATTTGAAAAAAGACTACCATATGTTGTGGATATATGCTATACTGTCTCTGACTATACGGCATCTGCCGTAGAGATAAGGAGGAGCAAGAGAGATGAGATGCCCCTATTGCGGTTATAAAGAGAGCAAGGTGGTGGATTCCCGCCCCGCCGACGAGGGCAGCAGTATCCGCCGCCGCCGGGAGTGTTTGCAGTGCGAAAAGCGCTTCACTACCTATGAGACGGTGGAGAGCCTGCCGATGGTGGTCATTAAGAAGGACGGTTCCCGCCAGAGCTTTGACAGAAGCAAGGTGCTGCGGGGCATCCAGCGCTCCTGCGAGAAGCGGCCGGTGCCCGTGGCGGACATGGAGCGCATGGCGCTGGAGATCGAGCAGGAGCTGCAAAACTCCCTGGAGCGCGAGGTCAGCACCGATGTCATCGGCGAGAAGGTCATGGAGAAGCTGAAAAAGGCCGACGAGGTGGCCTATGTCCGCTTTGCCTCCGTGTACCGGCAGTTCAAGGATATCAACACGTTCATGTCCGAGCTGAATAAGCTGCTGAGCGAGAAGTGACCGTCAGAAGATATTTTTGGGACTGAGCTGCTGCGTTTCGGCGATGAGCCGGAACTGGTGGCGCAGTTGGGCCAGCACGGGGTACAGCTCTTCGGTGCTGCCTTGGGCAGACAGGGCCTTGGCCTGGGCCATCAGGGCCTCGGCCTCGTCCAGGTCCTCATGGGAGACGATGATGTGCATATAGCCTTGAACGTCCTGCCACAGGTCGTCCAAGGTGCCCAGCGCCGCCCCGCCGTCGCCGCCGGCATCCAGGTCGGCGGTGACTGTGTCCACCGCGGCAGTCCACTCGCCGCAGCGGTCAGTGACCCAGGCGGCGTTCCACAGGATGAAGAACAGCACGGCCAGCAGTACGAACAGGGGGATGCGGACGGCCCTCATCGCGCAGCCTCCTTCCGCAGACACACCACGGTGCCATGTTGGTCCACGGACAGCAAAAACACGTCCTGACTGCGGGCGATGCCTTGCCGGTGAAGCTCCTGTGCCAGCCAGCGGTCATCGCGGCCCGTCTGCCGGAGGTTATCCGTCAGCACCCGGCCGTCGTTGATGAGGATGATGGGCAGGAATACGTTGTCCTGTACGTCCAGCCCCAGCTGCTCCGGCGTGACCGGCTGGAGGGGACTGCGGGGCAGCACAGACAGCCGGCCGTTCGTCTCCAGCACGGCGTACTTTACGTCGCTCAGGTCGGTGATCCCCTGGCCCCGCAGCTGCTCGAACAGCTCGTCCAGCGTCAGTCGGTTGCGGCGCATGGTCTCCTGCCGCAGCTTGCCGTCCACGATCACCAGGGCCGGCTGGCCGCAGACCAGGTCCCGGAAGCGTACGTTCCGCAGGCTGATGGCGCTGAACAGTGTGGACAGGGCGATCAGCGTGATGATGGGAATGACGCCGTTGAACAGCGGCAGGGCGAAGTCCTGCATGGGTACGGAGGCCAGGTCGGAGATCAGCAGCGTCAGCACCAGCTCGATGGGCTCCAGCTCGCCGATCTGCCGCTTGCCGCTGAGGCGCAGGCCCGCGATCAGCAGCAGATAGAGAATGACCGTGCGGAAAAAGGCAGTCGCCATGATCGTACACCCCTTCGGAAGTTGTATTCCGGAGCAGTATGCCCCGCGGCGGGGCAAATTATGTTGGTATACAGCGGCAAAGCCGCTTTGTATATGGCTCGCAGAACGGAAAGGAGGATCTCGGCACAGGCCGACATAAGCGCCAGCGCTCATACAGCCGACGGATGTTTCCCGCCGGCTTGTCGCTGCTCTTTTTGAAGGCGGCGGCGAGCATGAGACGACGAGGCGGAGAGTGATCGAAGTATTCGGCGGATGCTCTCCCGTGCCGTCCGGGTGCGTACACAGTCAGCAAATATGCGGGCGACCGCAAAACAGAGAGGCTGTGACCGGATGTGAAGACAAATGATCTGCGCGTTTGTGCTTCCGACCTATTATATTGATCGGAGGATTTTGCTTATATGTGTGGTATCGTAGGATACGTTGGACAGCAGCAGGCTGCGCCGCTGCTGCTGGATGGATTGTGCCGCCTGGAGTACCGGGGCTATGACTCCGCCGGTATCGCGGTCTGCAGCGGAGACACCCTTCAGGTACGCAAGACGCCGGGGCGTCTTGCGGCGCTGGAGACGCTGACCCACGGCGGGGCGGATCTGCTGGGGACAGTGGGCATCGGCCACACCCGGTGGGCTACTCACGGCGAGCCCAATCAGGTGAACGCCCATCCGCAGGTCAGCGGCGATGGAAAGTTCGCCGTGGTGCACAACGGGATCATCGAGAATTTCGCCCGGCTGAAGCAGGAACTGATCCAGAAGGGCTGCACGTTCGTGTCCGAGACGGATACGGAGGTGGTGGCCCAGCTGTTGGCCTGGTATTACAGCCGGTGCGGCGACGTGTTTGAAGCGGTGAACCAGATGCTCTCCCGGGTGGAGGGATCCTATGCGCTGGGTATCCTGTGCGCCGACACGCCGGACCGGATCATCGCCGCACGAAAGGACGCGCCGCTGCTGCTGGGCTGCGGTCGGGGGGAGAACTTCCTGGCCTCGGACGTGACGGCGCTGCTGCGGCACACCCGTGACGTGGTATATATGGATGACGGCGAGCTGGCTGTCATCACGGCGGAGGGTATCCGTATCTATGACGAGCGCCGCCGGCCCATCGACAAGGAGCACCGTCACATCGACTGGGATGTGGACGCCGCGGAAAAGGGCGGTTACGACCACTTCATGCTCAAGGAGATCTATGAGCAGCCGGCGGCGGTGCGCCGCGCCATCACCGGACGCATCCGGGACGGCCGTGTGGTGCTCAGCGACCTGACTATGACTGACAGAGAGATCCGTGATATCGGCCGCATCTGCATCGTGGCCTGCGGGTCCAGCTACCATGTGGGCATGGTGGGCAAATACACCCTGGAACGGCTGCTGCGCCGCCCGGTGGAGGTCTGCCTGGCGTCGGAGTTCCGGTACAGCGACCCCCTGGTGGGCGAGGGCGATCTGGTCATCGTCATCAGCCAGTCCGGCGAGACGCTGGACTCCATGGCCGCCCTGCGCGAGGCCAAAAAGCGCGGTGCCCGGGTGCTGTCCATCGTGAACGTGGTGGGCTCGTCCATCGCCCGGGAGAGCGACGACGTGCTCTACACCTGGGCCGGACCGGAGATCGCCGTGGCCACCACAAAGGCGTACAGCACCCAGATGGCGGTGCTGCACCTGCTGGGGCTGTATTTCGGCGACGTGCTGGGCACCGTGGATTACGAGACATACAGCGCCATGGTGCGGGGGCTGGAGGCCCTGCCGGGGCAGATGGAGCAGGTGCTCTCCCATACGGAGGATATCCGCGCGGCCGCCAAATGGCTGGCGCAGGAGGAGGACGTGTTCTTCATCGGCCGGAATCTGGACTACGCATTGTCCCTGGAGGGGAGCCTGAAGCTGAAGGAGATCAGCTACATTCACTCGGAGGCCTATGCCTCCGGTGAGCTGAAGCACGGCACCATCTCCCTGATCCGCCAGGGAACGCCGGTGATCGCTGTGGCTGCCTATCTGCCGCTGCTGGATAAGGCGGTCAGCAATGTGGTGGAGGTACAGGCCCGCGGCGCGCGGGTGCTGGCCCTGACCACCGAGGCTGGGGCCGAGGCCCTGCACAAGCGGGTGGATACGGTGTTGACCGTGCCGGAGGCGGAGGCTATGCTCCTGCCGCAGCTGGGCGTGATCCCGCTGCAGCTGCTGTCCTACTACACAGCGCTGGAGCGCGGCTGCGACATTGATAAGCCGCGTAATCTGGCAAAGAGCGTCACTGTGGAATAAGATAGATCGGGGAGAAACGGATAAAATCCGTTTCTCCCCTTTCTTTTTCCGCCGCGGTATGCTACAATTAAAAATTGACTGAACAGAGAAAGGGCGTGTAGACCATGCACGAGGAGCTGATCCGGCGGCTCAACGAAACAAAGACCATGTCCATTGTGGGTATGTGCAAGAACGCGGGCAAGACCACCATGCTCAACTGGATGCTCACCGGCGGTCATTTGCAGGGGACGCTGGGGCTGACCTCCATCGGGCGGGACGGCGAGTCCACCGATGTGGTCACCGGCACGGAAAAACCGGGTATCTTTGTCCGTGAGGGTACACTGATCGCCACGGCCAAGGATATGCTGCGGCTGGGCGATGTGACAAAGGAGATTTTGATGACCACCGGCATCCCTACCCCACTGGGCGAGGTGGTCATCATGCGCGCCCGCAGCGCCGGCTATGTACAGCTGGCGGGGCCCTCTATCACCACGCAGCTGCGATCGGTGTCTGAGAGCTTTTTTGCCCTGGGGGCGGAGAAGTCCGTCATCGACGGTGCGCTGGGGCGCAAGAGCCTGGGTGCCCGGGCGGTGGCGGAGGGCGTTATCCTGTGTACCGGCGCCAGCTACAACGCCAGCATGGAGAAGGTCATCGCCGACACGGTGCACATCTACCGGCTGATGAACCTGCCCAAGGCCGAGACACTGCCGCCGGAGTGCCCCGACGGGCTGGAGGCCTGCGTCAGGGAGTACGGCGCAGCGCTGGTGACCGGCGCACTGACGGATACGATGGTGGTGCCGCTGCTGCGAAGCGGCGTGCTGCGGAAGTGCCGCCTGGTGGTCAAGGACCCCAGCAAGGTGCTGCTCAGCGCCGATACGCTGGACAAGCTGGCGGTGCGTGAGGTGGCGCTGGAGACGGAGGACGCGGCGAAGACGCTGTGCGTCACCGTGAACCCGGTGTCCGCCTACGGATGGAAATTCGACAAGGATGAATTCCTGTTCCGCATGAAAGAGGCGGTGGACGTACCGGTCATCAATGTGAAGGAGGAACTGGCATGATCGCGGTCAAGTTTGAGGAAAAAGAAAAGATTGGTCTGCAATACGCGCTGGAAACGCTGCACGGCTGCTCGCCCTTTGGGCAGGAACGTATCCGGCGGCTGCGGTTTTATGCGCCGGAGGAACGCGCCGCACTGGAGGAGGAGCTGTACAACGTGGAGCAGGCGGCCAACGCCGCCGGTGAGCTGAAGGACGTGTACAACAAGCTGATGACCGGACTGTGCCAGATGAAGGATATCCGCAACTCCCTGCGCCGCTGCGCGGCGGGGGAGACGCCGGACCATGTGGAGCTGTTTGAGATCAAGGGCTATTTGCAGCGGCTGGACGGTATGCGCCCGCTGTTTGAGCAGATCAACGCGGTGACGCACTTCAAGGGCATGACCTTCCACGAGGTGAAGGACGCATTGGCGGTGCTGGACCCGGATGGTACCGGGAGCCGGGGCTTCTATATCCCGGACAGCGCCACGGCAAAACTGAAGGAGATCCGCAGCGCCAAGAAAGAGGTGGAGGAACGGCTGTTCCACGCCCAGACCGACGCGGAAAAGGACGATCTGCGCCTGAAGCGCACCCGGCTGTGCGGCGAGGAGGACGCGGAGGAGATGCATGTCCGCAAGGCCATGGGCGCGGCGCTGGCCCCTATGGTGGACGATCTGCTCTCCGATGCGGAGACGGCGGGGCGTCTGGACTTTATTATCCAAAAGGCACTGTTTGCCGTGCGCTACGGCGGTGTGAAGCCGGAGCTGACGGAGAAGGACCTGGAGCTGGAGGATATGATCAATCCGGAGATCTGCGACCTGCTGGAGCAGCAGGGCCGCCGCTTCGTGCCGGTGTCCATCTCCCTGACGCCCGGGGCCACGGTCATCACCGGCGCCAACATGGGCGGCAAATCCGTGGCCATGAAGACGGTGGCACTGAACGTGCTGCTGCTGCAGGCGGGCTTTCTGGTGTGCGCCAAAAAAGCCCGTATGCCGCTGTTCCACAGCGTGAAGATGCTCTTTGACGATCTGCAGTCCATCCAGTCCGGCCTGTCCGGCTTCGGTTCGGAGATCGTACAGTTCCAGAAGGCGCTCTCCGAGGTGGAGCAGGGCTATTCGCTGTTCCTGCTGGATGAGTTTGCCCGGGGCACCAACCCGGACGAGGGTGCGGTGATCGTGCAGGCGGTGACGCGGTATCTCAACGGTGTGGACGCCATCTCACTGCTGACCACCCACTATGACAAGGTGGCGGAGTACGCCCGGACCCACTATCAGATCATCGGCCTGCGGGATATCGACCCGGAGGCCATCCGCCGGGAGCTGGCCGTGACCAGCGAGGACGGCGTGGCGGTCATCGCGCGGCACATGAACTACGGCCTGTATCGGGTGGAGGGAAAGTCCGACTGCCCGCGGGACGCGCTGAATATCTGCCGGATGCTGTCCCTGAAGCCGGAGATACTGAAAATGGTGGAGGAAAGCTATTAAAAAAGCGCCCTGCGGGGCGCTTTTTTTCTGTGCGGGGTGCGGGCATGGAGGAAGGGGTGCTTTCTCGGGGAAATGCCGAAATACAAGGCTGAAATTTATTCGTATCGCACAAAAAAATTATTGTCTTTTCTGTCACAATGTCACTTGACAAGACCGCTGAAAAAGGTATAATTTATAGATAGAAATTTCATAATATCAGTCAATAGAGGCGCGGAGGACAGGGTACTGCATATTTGGGGACAGGCACCCGGTAAATTTGCAGGAAGGGGTCTTCCGCCGAAGGGGCCGGACGGGTCTGTGCGTACGGTTCCTGGCAGCGCGGTGTAAGCGGCGCTGCTGTCATGTAGTGATACATGGAGCGCTATTGGTCAACGACCTTGACCGATAGCGCTTTTTTCATACCCAAAAGAAGTGCCGAGGCCAGCTCTGGTATTTGGAATGCACGTCCAAAAATTTGAAGGAGGAAAAACTTATGGAAAAGATGACATCTCTGCTTCGTCTGCGTATGAGCGCGAAGGACGCCCACTACGGCGGCAACCTGGTGGACGGCGCACACATGGTGCACCTGTTCGGCGATGTGGCCACCGAGCTGCTGATCAAGTGCGACGGCGATGAGGGCCTGTTCTGCGCGTATGACAACGTGGAGTTCCTGGCACCCGTCTACGCCGGCGACTACATCGAGGCCTACGGCGAGATCGAGAAGATCGGCAACACCTCCCGTACCATGAAGTTCGAGGCCCGCAAGGTCATCGTCTCCCGCCCCGACATCAGTGCTTCCGCCGCTGACGTTCTGGCTGAGCCCGTGGTGGTCTGCCGTGCCCACGGCACCTGCGTCACCCCCAAGGACTGCCAGCGTCTGTCCATCGAGAAGTAAGGAGCGGAAACAATGGAGAAGCTTATCATTACCGCTGCTATCTGCGGCGCTGAGGTCACTAAGGCCCAGAACGAGGCTGTTCCCTATACCGTCGAGGAGATGGTCCGCGAGGCTAAGTCCGCGTACGAGGCCGGTGCGGCGATCCTGCACATCCACGTCCGTGAGGATGACGGTACTCCCACCCAGGGCCGCGAGCGTTTCAAGGTCGTCATGGACGCCATCCGCAAGGAGCTGCCCGACGTCATCATGATCCCCTCCACCGGCGGCGCCACCGGCATGAGCCCCGAGGAGCGTCTGCAGCCCACTGAGCTGTTCCCCGAGATGGCCACCCTGGACTGCGGTACCTGCAACTTCGGCGATGAGATCTTCGATAACACTATGCCCACCATGCGCGCCTTCGGCAAGCGTATGATCGAGAACGGCATCAAGCCCGAGTACGAGTGCTTCGAGCTGGGCCATATCGACACCGTTCTGGGCATGGCCAAGAAGGGCGAGGTCCCCGGCGATCCCATGCAGTTCAACTTCGTGCTGGGCGTGCACGGCTGCACCCCCGCCACTGTGGAGAACCTGGCGTTCTTCGCCAGCAAGATCCCGGCCAACGCTACCTGGACCGTGTCCGGCGTGGGCCGCGCTGCCTGGACCATGGCCGCTGCCGCTATCGCTATGGGCGGCAACGTCCGTGTGGGCTTCGAGGACAACATCTATCTGGGCAAGGGCCAGAAGGCCGCGTCCAACGGTGAGCTGGTGGCAAAGGTCGTGCGTATCGCCAAGGAGCTGGGCCGCGAGATCGCTACCCCCGCTGAGGCCCGCGAGATCCTGAGCCTGAAGCCCCTGAAGTAATAAAGCAGCCACTGAACGAAGTGCTGTCGGCGGCTGAACGGAAAATTTTCCGCCTGCTTTCCCGTGTGTTTTTTGAAATACACAAAGTATTCCTGCAAACCACACGCTTCGACAGACAAAAAATTTTCTCGCCCATCCATCCGACGCATCCATTCAGTGTCCGCTGAAAGCTATTAAAAGAAAGAATTATAAATAAATTTAGGAGGAAACTAAAATGGCTGAACTGAAAGGCAACAAGTACGGTACCCACCGCGTTATCGAGCCCAAGGGTGTTCTGACCCAGGCTGCTTGGAAAATCGACAACGACATGAGCAAGGTCTATTCCAACGAGATCGTCTGCGATGTCACCTCCCTGAACATCGACTCCGCTTCCTTCACCCAGATCTCCGAGGCCTGCGGCGGCGACGAGAAGAAGATCGGCGAAATGATCCTGGGCATCGTCGCTGAGCGCGGCAAGCAGCAGAATCCTGTCACCGGTTCCGGCGGTATGTTCAAGGGTGTTGTCGCTCACATCGGCGAGGACCTGAAGAAGAAGCCCGGCTTCGACCTGAAGGAAGGCGACAAGATCGTCTCTCTGGTCTCCCTGTCCATGACCCCGCTGAAGATCGACAAGATCCTGGCCATCCACAAGGATATCGACCGCGTGGACATCGTCGGCAAGGCCATCCTGTTCGAGTCCGCTCTGTATGCCAAGATGCCCGATGATATGTCCGAGCCTCTGGCCCTGGCTGCTCTGGACGTGGCCGGCGCTCCCGCGCAGGCCCGCAAGCTGCCCCACGAGGGTGACAGCGTCCTGATCCTGGGCGCCAACGGCAAGTCCGGCGTTCTGTGCGGTTGGGAAGCTATGAAGAAGGTCGGCCCCAAGGGTAAGGTCGTGGGCGTCGTCCGCAACCCCAAGCAGGTCCCCGGCCTGATGGAGCTGGGTGTGTACACCGACGTGATCGTCGCCGACTGCACCAAGCCCGTTGAGGTCATGGAGGCTGCTCTGGCTGCCAACGACGGCAAGGAGTATGATCTGTCCATCTGCTGCGTGAACATCGAGTCCTGCGAGATGTCCGCTATCCTGCCCGTCCGCGACGACGGTCTGGTGTACTTCTTCTCCATGGCTACCTCCTTCACCAAGGCTGCCCTGGGCGCCGAGGGTATCGGCAAGGACGTTACCATGATCATCGGCAACGGTTATACCAAGAACCACGCTCAGATCACTCTGGACGTGCTGCGCGAGAACCCCAAGCTGCGTAAGCTGTTCGACGAGAAGTACTGCTAAACGAAACTGACCGAAGCTGGGTGTCCCCTTCGGGGGACTCCCAGCCTTTGGCGTACCTAAAACAACGATTTTTGTGAAGGAGAAACGACATGAAAACTCGCAATGGTCTGTTCGCTGACGTTCCTGAAAATCTGTGGAACGACTGGCATTGGCAGGTTGCCAACCGCGCTGAGACGATCGAAGATCTGAAAAAGTACATGACCCTGACCCCCGACGAGGAAGCCGGCGTTGCCAAGACCCTGGGCAAGCTGCGCATGGCCGTCACCCCCTACTATCTGTCCCTGATCGATCTGGACGATCCGTTTGATCCCATCCGCAAGATGGCTATCCCCCGCGCTGAGGAGCTGGAGTATGCCGACTATGAGGATGCCGATCCCCTGCACGAGGATACCGACTCCCCCACCCCCGGCCTGACCCACCGCTATCCTGACCGCGTGCTGCTGCTGATCACCGACCAGTGTTCCATGTACTGCCGTCACTGTACCCGTCGCCGTTTTGCCGGTCAGAACGACTGCGAAGTGCCTATGCAGCAGATCGACAAGTGCATCGATTATGTGGCCGCCCACCCCGAGGTCCGCGACGTGCTGCTGTCCGGCGGTGACTCCCTGATGGTCGAGGACGACACCCTGGAGTACATCATCAAGCGCGTGCGCGCCATCCCCCATGTGGAGATCGTGCGTCTGGGCTCCCGTACGCCCGTTGTGTGCCCCCAGCGTATCACCCCCGAGCTGTGCGCTATGCTGAAGAAGTATCACCCCGTGTGGCTGAACACCCACTTCAACACCCCCAAGGAGTTCACTCCCGAAGCCGCCAAGGCCTGCGCTATGCTGGCTGATGCCGGTATCCCCCTGGGCAACCAGTCCGTGCTGCTGGCCGGCGTGAACGATTGCTCTCACGTGATGATGGAGCTGGTCCACGGTCTGGTCAAGATGCGTGTGCGCCCCTATTATATCTATGCCTGCGATCCTTCCCTGGGCCTGAGCCACTTCCGTACGCCCGTGTCCAAGGGTATCGAGATCATGGAAGCTCTGCGCGGTCATACCTCCGGCTACTGCATCCCCACCTTCGTGGTCGACGCTCCCGGCGGCGGCGGCAAGACCCCCGTTATGCCCAACTACCTGATCTCCGAGACGCCTCGTAAGGTCATCCTGCGTAACTTTGAGGGCGTTATCACCTCTTACACCCAGCCCGAGCACTATGTTCAGGATTGCCACTGCGACGTCTGCACCGGCAAGAAGAAGGTGGAGAAGACCGGCGTGGCATGGGTCGCCGAAGGCACCAAGCAGCGCTATCTGGAGCCCACCAAGCTGCTGCGTAACGAGCGTCACGTCAAGAAGTAAGAGAGAGGAAAAACTATGGAAAGCAAACTCGGCTTGAATTTTGAGCTGGTCAACCGTGCCCGTGCCTCCGCCGCCAAGATCGCGGACGACACCCAGCACTTTATCGACCAGCACACCACCGTCACGGTGGAGCGCGCTGTTTGCCGTCTGCTGGGTATCGATGGCGTCAACGATATGGACGTTCCTCTGCCCAACGTGGTCGTTGACCACCTGATGGCAAACTCCCTGCTGCCCGTGGGTGCCGCGTGGGCTATCGGCAACGCTATGGTGGAGACCGGCAAGGATCCCCAGGGCGTGGCAGATGCCGTGAACAGCGGCGAGCTGGACCTGAGCAAGGTCCCCGCCCATTCCGACGCGGAGATCCGCGGCGCTATCACCCCCGTGGTGAACGCTACCGTGGACCGCATCAACAAGAACGTCGCCAAGCGTAACAGCTACCTGAAGGCGTGGGGTGATAAGGAAGGCCCGTACCTGTACATCATCGTGGCTACCGGCAATATCTACGAGGATATCACGCAGGCCAAGGCCGGTGCCAAGCAGGGCGCGGACATCATCGCCGTCATCCGTACCACCGGTCAGTCCCTGCTGGACTACGTGCCTTACGGCGCGACCACCGAGGGCTTCGGCGGTACCTACGCTACCCAGGAGAACTTCCGCCTGATGCGCGCGGCGCTGGACGAGGTAGGCGAGGAGCAGCACCGCTATATCCGGCTGTGCAACTACTGCTCCGGCCTGTGCATGCCCGAGATCGCCGCTATGGGCGCTCTGGAGCGTCTGGACGTCATGCTGAACGATGCGCTGTACGGCATCCTGTTCCGCGACATCAATATGCAGCGCACCATCGTGGACCAGTACTTCTCCCGTGTCATCAACGGCTATGCCGGCGTTATCATCAACACCGGCGAGGATAACTATCTGACCACCGACGACGCTATCACCGCGGCCCACACCGTGCTGGCCTCCCAGTTCATCAACGAGGCCTTTGCCAAGACCGCCGGTATGCGCGAGGAGCAGATGGGTCTGGGTCACGCGTTCGAGATGGATCCCGCCGTGGAGGATACGTTCCTGTACGAGCTGGCGCAGGCCCAGATGGCCCGCGAGATCTTCCCCAACGCGCCCCTGAAGTATATGCCTCCCACGAAGTTCATGACCGGCAACATCTTCCGCGGTCACATTCAGGACGCCCTGTTCAACATGGTGACCATCCTGACCAACCAGAAGCTGTGCCTGCTGGGCATGATGACCGAGGCTATCCACACCCCGTTCATGTCCGACCGTGCGCTGTCCATTGAGAACGCGCAGTACATCTTCCGCACCATGAAGGATCTGGGCGATGAGCTGACCTACAAAGAGGGCGGCATCATCCGTACCCGCGCCAACGAGGTGCTGACCAAGGCCACCGACCTGCTCTCCGAGATCGAGAAGCTGGGCCTGTTTACCACCATCGAGAAGGGCATCTTCGCCGACGTGAAGCGCCCCAAGGACGGCGGCAAGGGCCTGGCCGGCGTGGTCATCAAGGACGACAAATACTTCAACCCGTTCATTGAAGTCATGAAAGGCAAGGTGGGAGCATGAGCAGCGGACTGTATAATACCCATAAGATCGATTTCGATACAACGCTGGATCTGACCCGCCTGAAGCCCTACGGCGACACCATGAACGACGGTAAGGTACAGACCAGCTTCACCCTGCCCATCAAGGATGATGAGCGCGGTGAGGAGGCTGCCCGCCAGATCGCCAAGAAGATGGGCCTTGAGGAGCCCAACGTGGCCTATCACACCGCGCTGGACAAGGAGTTCACCTTCTATGTGGTCTATGGCAGCTGCGTACACTCCGTGAACTACGAGGATATCCATGTTATTACTGTGGAGTCCGACGTGATGAGCATGGAGGATACCAATGAGTACATCAAAGAGCACATCGGCCGCAAGGTCGTGATGGTCGGTGCCTCCACCGGCACCGACGCTCACACCGTGGGTATCGACGCTATCATGAACCGCAAGGGCTTCGCCGGCCACTACGGCCTGGAGCGTTACGAGATGATCGAGGCCTATAACCTGGGCTCTCAGGTCCCCAACGAGGAATTCATCAAGAAGGCGCTGGAGCTGCACGCGGACGTGCTGCTGGTCAGCCAGACCGTTACCCAGAAGGATGTACACATCCAGAACCTGACCAACCTCATCGAGCTGCTGGAGGCCGAGGGCCTGCGCGACAAGTTCGTTGTATGCTGCGGCGGTCCCCGCATCACCCATGAGCTGGCCAAGGAGCTGGGCTTTGACGCCGGTTTCGGCGCCGGCAAGTATGCCGACGACGTGGCGTCCTTCGCCGTGACCGAAATGGTCAAGCGCGGCATGAAGTAAAACCATACGGCACCACTGGGTCAACTGCATAGGCAGATGGCCCAGTGGTTGCTGTCATAAAAAAGTAGGAGGAACAGAAATGGCAAAGAAACCTGTATTGACTGCCAAGGAAGCGGCGGCCATGATCCCCGACGGCGCCACGATTATGTGCGGCGGTTTCCTGGCTTGCGGCCAGGCCCGCGCTATCGTCAAGGAGCTGGTGGCCCGGGGCACGAAGGACCTGACCCTGATCGCCAACGATATGGGCCGCGCGACTGGCCCCATGGGCGAGGAGTTCTTCGGCATCGCGGAGCTGATCCACAACCATCAGGTCAAGCGCGTCATCGCCACCCATGTGGGCATGACCCCCGAGGTCGGCCAGCAGAACACCGAGGGTACGCTGGAGGTCAATCTGCTGCCCCAGGGCACCCTGGCTGAGTGCATCCGCGCCGGCGGCGCCGGTCTGGGCGGCGTGCTGACCCCCGTGGGCATCGACACGCTGGTGGAGGAGTCCCCCTTCTGCCTGGGCCGCCACACTGTGGACGGCAAGGATTATCTGCTGATGAAGCCCATCCACGCCGATTTCGCCCTGCTGGGCGCCTATAAGTGCGATGAGTACGGCAACTGCTGGTACAAGGGCACCATGCGCAACTTCAACGTGGTGATGGCCACTGCCGCAGACACCGTGATCGCCGAGTGCGAGTACATCGTTCCCGTGGGCGATATTGAGCCGGAGAACGTCCATACCTACGGTATGTGCGTGAACTACATCGTGGAAGGAGACAGAAAGTAATGGAAAAGTCTGAGATCAAGGGCTTTATTGCCAAGCGCTGCGCCAAAGAGCTGAAAGATGGCGACGTCGTGAATCTGGGCATCGGTCTGCCCACCCTGATCCCCCACTATCTGCCCGAGGGCGTGGAGCTGATCATCCACGCTGAGCTGGGTATCGTCTCCGCAGGCAAGGCGCCCAAGGAGGGCGACGAGAACTATGATCCGTACCACGTTGTGGACGCCGGCGGCAGCCCCGCTTCCGTGGCCTATGGCGGCGGCTTCATCGACTCCGCCAGCAACTTCGGCCTGATCCGCGGCGGCCATGTGGACGCTTGCTTCCTGGGCGCGCTGGAGGTCGATGCTGAGGGCAACCTGGCCAACTGGATCATCCCCGGCAAGAAGATGCCCGGCATGGGTGGCGCCATGGACCTGTGCGTGGGCGCCAAGCACTGCATTGTGTGCATGGAGCACACCGCCAAGGGCAACCCCAAGATCTTCGAGAAGTGCCGTCTGCCCCTGACCGCCTCTCACTGCGTGAATAAGATCATCACCGAGATGTGCGTGTTTGAGGTCACTGACAAGGGCCTGCTGATGACCGAGATCAATCCCGAGTTTACCGTGGACCAGATCAAGGAAGCCACGGCCGCACCCTTCGAGGTCGCCGTTGACCTGAAGAGTATGCTGGACTGAGCACTGTATGCTGTATAAAGGACCCCCGGCTGTGCCGGGGGTCCTTTATTGTGTCCCGAAAACCACTCGCTGGGCGAGTGGTTCAAAAGAGGCTGCTGCCGATGAGGAAAAATAAAACTCCCTCTGTTATAGTAGAGATGCGGTCTGGCAACTGCAAACTACAAAACAAAGGGAGGCCATTCAAGAATGAAGTGGCAGAAACAGTTTAGCAAGTTGTGTGATAGAAGTAAAGATTGCTGTTGAGATAATTAGGCAGAAGAAAAGCATAAGTGTTAGGGATGACGGCTATATAAGAATGAAAAGGTGCCGGACTGATACCGGTGTGGGTAGGATAGCCTATGCAAATGGCAAGTCGTACTAACGCCGCATGAGGCGTGGCTGGTAACATAGGGCTTCGCCCGCATAAAAGAAATACCCCCGGCTAGGCCGGGGGATATTTATTACAGATCGTTCTTATCCCGGCCCACGGACTTTTCCGTGGAAAAGCCGTCCGGATACCGGCGCTCCAGCTTCTCCAGGTTGGCCCGGAGGATGTCCTCCAGATCAAGGTCCAGCGCCGTGGCCGCCTCGGCCAGATACCAGGCCACGTCCCCCAACTCCTTGGCCAGATGCTCCCGGTCCAGCGGATGGCCCTGGGCCAGCCACTTCTTCACGATGTCGATGGCCTCGCCGGACTCGCCGCACAGGCCCATGACGCCGTTGATAAGCACATCCCGGCCCTTCAATTCGGGATTTAGCGAAGCCATGGCCCGCTGCTGGTATTCATTGATGGTCATCATGCCGTACCCTCCAACAATGCCGGTATCTGCCGCAGATCCGTCACCTGCCAGGTCACATCCGTACCCTCTGCCGCGCCGGGGCGGCGGTAGTAACAGG
>OKTE01000155.1_pt1 | contig 51066 bp, 51 predicted proteins | sample 1606151 | NCBI WGS metagenome assembly OKTE01 (sample SAMEA3879527, study PRJEB24766) | human gut metagenome | biome: human-associated habitat; feature: feces | place: USA | collected 1985/1987 | reverse complement strand
TCCTTCTTTGCCCTCCTTTTTTTTATCCATTCCACAATCTTTGACGTAGAGCGCTTTTTTGTTTGTGTTTATAAGGATTTCAGCCGATTTCTTCTGCCGTGTCAAAAAGATTTACGCCATAGTCAACGCACTTGTGCAAAAGCCTTATCATTTCTTTTTCGTCTTTTGCCTTGCTGCGGTTGTAATTCATGCCCATGCAGCCGAATCCGAGCGGCGCAACCTTCATTGCCGCAGACCCCGTTCCGAGCGTCCTGTATTCAGGCGACGATTTTTCTTCCTTCAAATCTTTGGCGTCGGCTTTGCCGAAAAATGGCTTTGCAACCAAAAGCGCGCTAAAAATCCCTGCCGTTTTAAAAAAATCCCTGCGACCGGTTTTTATCATAATTCCTCCTTAATGTATTGAAAATCTTTCGTTAAAACTAAAATTTTTTTCAACAACTTTTCAGGATATGGCGTTTATTCTTTTTAGCCATTTTTCGGCTTCTTTTTCTGCATCTTTTACCGAGCCGCCCCTTATCGGCAGGGCTTCGAGAATTTCTGAATTGGGGCACAGTTTTTTTATGTCGCTTAAAGAGCGTCCCATGCGGCTTCCTTCGTGCGTCATAAATGGCGCAATCTTCTTGCCTGATAGATTGTTTTTGAAAATGAATGTGCGAATGGGAGACGACACCGTTCCCCACCAGTTCGGGGAGCCGATTAGTATCATGTCGTAGTCCGAAATATTTGGAATTTTTGTTTTGATTGGCGGAGTGTAGCCTGCGTCTGTTTCCTTTTTTGCGATATCGACGGTTTGCCTGTAAGAATCGGGGTACGGCTTTTCAGGCAGGATTTCCAAGATGTCGGCATTTGAAAGCCTTTTTATAGTGTTTGCCAAAAAGCGGGTGTTTCCGCTCCAGGAGTAATAGACTATCAGCATTTTTTGTCCTTTCTTTTCGGGAGTTTGGGCGCATAGTTCCCTCATTGCGAAGAGGGCGGTCGTCGGCGGAGAAGAAACCGTGTATCATGAAAACCAGTGTCTTGTTTCGGGCATAGAAGTTCCAGGAACGAGCTGCGTTATGGAGGCAAGCCCGCAAAAGCCGCTCATAACGCTTTCGGTAGATTTGGATATCGGAGCGGTTTCGCAAATGATTGCTGAAATGCCTCTTGAAAAAATAAGCGGTTCGGGGCTTTGCAAGGGGCTTGCGGTGGCGGACGCCGACGAGGGAATGTTTGGCGCGTTTTTGAGGCTTGTGGAGCTTTTGGACAAAGATGGCGAAAGGGACGTTTTGGCTCCCATTGTAATTCGCGAAATTTATTCGCGCGTTCTGATAAGCCCAATGGGCAGGCATGTGCGCGAATTTTGCACGGTGGGAACCGAAAGCAACAGAATTTCCCGCGCGGTAAAATGGCTCAAAGAAAATTTCACAAAATCTTTCCAAGTAGAAGATTTGGCAAAGTATGTTAACATGGCGCCGACAACTTTCCACAGGCGGTTCAAAAAAATTACATCCACAAGCCCGATACAATATCAGAAAGCCCTGCGCCTTCACGAGGCAAAAAGGATTATGATAGCCGAAAGCGCGGGAATTGCCGAAGCCGCATATTCGGTCGGCTATGAAAGCCCGACCCAGTTCAGCAGGGAATATAAAAGGCTCTTCGGCGTCTCTCCAAAACAGGACATTTCAAAATAGGGCGCATCACGCCAGCTTTTTGGCAAGGGATATTGCGCTTGCCAAGCTTTTGCAGTCCGCCAGCCCTTTGCCCGCAATCCCGAAAGCCGTTCCGTGGTCGGGGCTTGTCCTGATAAATTTTAAGCCCATTGAAACGTTTACGGCGTTATCGAAATCAACCGCCTTCAAGGGCGCAAGCCCCTGGTCGTGGTACATCGCAACCGCCGCGTCAAATTCTCCCCTTAGCATTCTGTTAAACACTGTGTCAGGGGGCAGGGCGGAGCTTAATCCCGAATATTTTTTGCGCAAAACATCGGCGAGCGGATTTATGACATCGCGCTCTTCGCTTCCCAGCATCCCGTCTTCGCCCGCGTGCGGGTTTAATCCGCAAAGCGCAATGTTTGGGACGGCTTTTTCGCGTACTTTCTCGGCGAGAATTGCCGCGCATTCAACCGCGCGGGATATGTTTTCTTTTGAAATCGAACGCGGAACATCTTTTAGCGGAATATGCCATGTCGCAAGAGCCACTATCATTTTTGAGCCTACAAAACTCATTACTGCGTTTCCGCCCCATCTTTTTTGGAAAAATTCGGTCTGCCCTATGAAGTCAGGGCATACTTGCGCCATGCAAATTTTGCTTACGGGAGCCGTTGCAACCGAAGAATATCTGCCTTCAAGGCATCCTTTGGCGGCAAATTCCATGGCGTCCAACGCAAGCTGCGCGCCTTCTTTGCAGGGCTTGCCAAACTTAAAGTCGGCATTTGTCTTGATTTCAAATTTTCCGACACAGTCGGGCAGGGCGTCCAAAAATTTGGCATGCGCCAAGACTTCGACGCCTTTTGCGTCTTCCGCATGGGTTTCCGCCCAAGACTTTATAATTTCAGGGCCTATTCCCGACGGGTCTCCTATTGTCAGGGCGATTTTTTTCATAAATCAGTCTTCGTTGCGCGAACGCGGGCGAACTATGCCTTTGCTGTTTTCATTTTCAAAAAAGAAACGCATAAATGTTTTTCCCTCGTTTGTCTTTGCAAGCCCCGAATCGAACGCCTCTTTTGCGTTTTTGCGGGGATTGCCGCCGCCATAGACCAAGGCGTACAGCTTTTTTAACTCCGCTATGGCTTCTCTTGCGACTTTTCTTCGGATAAGCCCCACGAGGTTGAATCCCGCAATGTTGTTGCGCGAAAGCGAGTTTACGAAAGGCGGAACGTCCAAACTAAGCGCGGAATTTCCGCTTAGCATCGCGCCTTCACCAACCCTTATTTTTTGGTGAAGCATTACGCCGCCCGAAATGAATGTGTCATTGCCTACTTCCACAAAACCGCCCGCCGCTGAAAAAGGAGCCATAATTACCCTGTCGCCGAAAACGCAGTCATGACCTATGTGGGCATTCGCCATGATGAGGCAGTTTTTGCCGATTTTGGTTGAGGCGTTTTCTTTTGTTGCGCGGTGGATTGTCGCTCCTTCCCTTACAACCGAGCCGTCTCCGATTTCAACATAAGAAATTGTGGATTTATCGAAATGCAAATCCTGCGGAAGCCCCGCTATCGTTGTAAAAGAAGAAATCGTGCAGTTTGCGCCAATCTTTGCACCCGAACATAAACGGGCATGAGGCTCTATGATAGATCCTGCGCCGACTTCCGCGCCGTTTTCAATAATCGCATACGCGCCGACTTCCGCCGTCGGGTCGATTTTTGCGTTTTCGCCAATAATAGCAGTGGGATGAATGCTTGCCATATTTTAAATAAGTTAAAAAAACAATACTCCCTTTGCCACAAATATAAAGCAAAAACGAACAAAAGGTCTATCAAAATTTGACAGACCTTTTGTTTTTATTATTCAAAATATTTACTTGCAATAGGCAAAATTCCCATATTTCTACATTGAGAAATATCTATTATTCTAAAATTATCTAATATGTTGTTTTTTCTATCATAATTTAGACCGTAATTTTTTTCCAAAATATCAACTGCTTCTAAATTTTCTTGCCTTTTTTCTAAATTTTTCATGCCCGCAAGAATAGCGTCTTTTAATGACCTTCCTGTTCCAATTAAGGTAGTTTCAATTGGAAGTATCTTATTATTATAAATTATACCGCAATACATGTGTCCTGGGGCAACGATTAAACAAGGTCGTAATCCTATGTTTTTAAATATCGATGCAAATAATATACTCCCATCCGCGCAATTAGCTTGCTGAGAATTTATCGTTTCATCGATAAATCTTACACGTTGTGATATTACAATATTTTCACTATCATCAGGTAGACTTTCTGTATAACTACTATATTTAATACCCCTCTTTTGAAGTACGGTCCAAATGGCATTTAATTGTTTTGTTATTCCATCAATTCCTTCTTGTTCTCCCGAAAAAGAATTTAATAAACCCAAATTCAAGGCTTCTTGTTTTATGTCTTTTATCATTGGGTGATGTTCGTTTACAAATGCTGCGAACATATTGTCATAGTTTCTTACAACATCATAAACTGGATCTTTTGCACGCATTAATACATCGTTTACTGGATGTACAACGAGGGTTGCCATTTCTGTATTTTCATCTTGATTGTCTAACTGATATTTAATTTTTATATTTATGGCAATAGGTTCTTTTATTTCTTTTAATCTTTTAAAATTCCAATCTATTTTAGGATATACAAAAAATTCATTCTTTCGTAAATCTTCTAACGGAATTTTTTGTGTAGATGTACTTAATTTAAAAATATCACTATTTGTAGATATTGTTAATTTTAGATCAGAAGAGTCAAAGCCATTTGATTCATTAATTTTTATTTTAAAACCTAGAAATGGGTTTCCATTGGAAAGGACAGTATCTAAATTTTTTAGAGATTGAATTTTTCTTAGAGGAAATAATGCAAGTCCTTGCTCTGAATGAAATTCCATTTTAGATAATATCACAGAAGGAAAAATTTTGCCATTAAACATTGAACAAAATTCTAAATCAGCATAAACTAATGGTGGTTTTATACTTAATATGGATTTTATAGACTTTTTTATGTTTCCGGTCGATGCTTTAACATCTAGTGAAATTGCTTCGTCTGCTTTTAATTTTACCAATTCATCAATATTCCAATCAAGGTTTGGAATAAATATAGTTTGTTCCGTTGAAAGAGATATAAGTTCATCTTTCTCATATTTGCCTATAATTTTATCATCAGCTTTTATTTCTAATTTTAGAGGTATTTTCTTTATAACATTGTCTGCTTTTGGCGAAAATCTTAATTGTACAGGATTGGATTTATTGTCGCCATTTATTAAACGTCCAGAATAAACATTTGGAGATATGTCAATTTTAAGATCAAATTTAGGGGTGCGCAGATCATTAATTGTTTCTGTATTTAATAATGAAATATTAAATTCCATATATTTCATTTTTGGGGTAATAAATTTAATAGTATCCCCTTCTAATTCTAAAACGGCTCCACGTATTTTTTTACCTTCTTTTGATGTCCATAATTTAATCATTTCAGGTTTTACTAGTGCGTTTATTGTATCCCTCACAATTTTTTTAATAGCTTCTCCTTTTATGACCTTGGCTGTCCCTCGAGAAAAAAGATCTCTGCCTTCTGCTCTATTTGCTTCTCTGCTTACTAAACGATAACCTCCTCCTTCGTCAAAACTTTTAACTTTTGAATCTTCTTGGGACATTAATCTTTTCCCTTCTTTTACCATTTTACTTCCATCGGAAATAAGTTTATTGGCTTCTTTTTCCGCCTTTTTTATATTTTCAGGATATTGTAATTGGTAATAGTCAAAAAGTGCTTTTTCGTATGACTCTGAAGAATACTTTTCTTTTAATCCTCGTGTCCATGCATCTATTCTGCTTGTATCTTTCCCAAACCCATCATCTATGTCATCGTTAGGGTTAAAGTTTGCCGATGGGACAAAATCGTTTTTATTTTGTCTTTGTTCTGTATGGGATGTATTTTTTTTACTTTTCTTCGGGTCATAGGATGCGGCAACTAAAGTATTTGAGCATAGTAAAAGTAATAAAATTAGTGTAATAAGAGTGAATATTGTGTTTGTTATTTTTTTCATAAAAGAGAGAAATTTTTTTTGTTTCATGTTTCTATTTAAATCTAAAATTTGGATTTAAATTGAAAACTGTCAATCTTAAAAAATTGATTCGTTTTTAAATTTCAATTTGAATCTGTATTTAATTTATGCAAAATTACCTTTATACGGAATTCATTGAAGCCTGTAATAAGTCGGGAGTTGCGCCGTCGTCATGGGCGGAGCAGAATGGTCTCAACAAGACCATGCCGACGAATTTAAAGCAAGGCGTTCGCCCTTCTACTGAGACTTTGAAAAAACTTTTAAACGAGTGGGATAACGATGAATTTGGCGTAAAAATTTTAAACGCGTATTTGAAAGATGAAATTGAGCGCGTAGGTTGCAACTTGGACGTAATTGAGCCTATAATTAAGGGCAGGCATTCAACTTCAACTCTTGACGACGATCTAAAAATTGTCGCCGAATTTTTGCAGAGAAGACCCATGCGCGAATCCATACACATGCTTTCTCAAATTTTGAAATCGGTTCCCAAAAAAGACTGATTTTAGCGCATTCTTTTTATCATATATTAAAATTTGTCCTTTAAGCAGTTTTTTTGCAGATTTTTTTATAAAACGAAAATTTCAACTACGCCGTTTGCAAAATGCAAGCGGCTTTTTTTGTCGCTTATTGATTAAAGTGTTTTTTTTGTTTAAGATAAACTTTGTTTTTGTCGTTTAGCAGTTTATGGTTTTTATTTTGGATTTTTTTGAATGGGCTGTTTTGAAAAAAACTTATTTTATTTGACAAATTGCGGGGGCGGTGCGAATATCATTCATTAAAAAATGGCGCACTTTATCGATTATTTTAAGATAAAATTTATTCGCAATTTGCTTCGGCTTGGTTGCATTTCATCGTTATTTTTTGCGTCGAACGGAGCATATGCCTCTGCGTCTTTGAAGCCCGATGTCATGTTCAGGGTTTGGGGAATGCCCATAACAAATTCAATGCTTACGGCGGCGGCTTTTTGTATTTTCATCGCTTTGTTTTTCAGGTTCGTGTTGCTGAAAGGCGGCGCGAAAGAAGTCCCGTCAAAGGGGCAGGTTATCGTTGAAACTTTGATTGACGCAATAGGCAATGTTTTATCCCCCATCATGGGAAAGCGCGCCTACAAGGGGGCGGCTCCTTATTTAATATGTCTTTTCACTTTTATTTTGGCAATGAATTTGGGAAGTCTCCTGCCAGGGGTTGGCACTATTGGCGAGGAAAAAACTCAAATAGTTTCCGCCGAAGATGCGCCAAAGTATGAAGCGCAGGGCTTTCATATTGAGCATATGGAAAGCGGAGAGTTGAAGGCTGAAAAGTTTTCGCCTTTCATCCGCCCCGCGCATACCGACTTAAACATGACGCTTGCGCTTTCTCTCATTTCGTTTTTCCTCTTCTTTTATTTTGTAAAGAAGTATGCGGGTTTTGGCGCGCTCTATCACGACTGGTTCGGCAACAAGGCAAACAAAAGCGAAGTTCCCGCCCTCATGTATTACATGCTGTTCCCCATATTTTTTGCGGTCGGGTTTATCGAAGTGATTTCCGCATGCGTGCGTCCGATATCGCTTTCTTTTAGGTTGTTTGGCAATGTCTTTGGCGGGGAAACCCTATTGGAAGCCATGCACTCGATGGCGTGGAGCGGGGGCGCGATGCAGTTTATTTCGTGGCTTGTGCCTCTGCCGTTCTACTTCTTGGAGCTTTTGGTGGCGTGTGTGCAAGCCTTCGTATTCACTCTTCTTACAGCCCTTTACATAGGGCTTATCACAAACCACGGCGAAGACCATGACGCCCATCCGAGCGGGGAAACTTTGAAACTCGAACATTCTGAGGCGTTGGAGCAGACTTTGAGCGAGAAATAAAACATTAAACATTTAACATCACGAAAGGTAAAAAAATGACAGAATTATTGGCAGAAGTTGTAAATAGCGGTGTAACGGGCAACATACACGTTGCGATAGCCTGCTTGGGCGCGGCTTTGGGCGTAGGCTTTATCGGCGCGAAGGGCGCGGAAGCTGTCGGGCGCAATCCGGGTGCGTTTACAAACATAATGATTTTCGGCATTCTTGCAATGGCGATGGCTGAAGCTATCGTGTTCTACGCAATATTTCTTGCAAAGTAATAAGCGTATTTTATGAACGCGTTATTTGCAGCAGGCGGAGACAGTCTGTCGTTCCTTTCCCAATTCGGGGTGGAATGGGATATTTTGATATCCCAGGGGCTGATGTTTGTGATATTGGCGGCAATCCTCTACAAATTCGTGTTTAAGCCTGTAATGAAAACAGCCGACGCCCGCCAAAAGAAAATCGAGCAGGGCGTTCAAGATGCCATGGAAGCGCAGCGACGCCTCCTCGAATGCGAGAAGCAGTGTTCGCAAAAGATTGCGGCGGCGGCGCAGGAGGCTTCCGAAATAATTGCAAAAACCAAAAACGACGCGAAAGCGATGCTCGAAAAGGCAAGTGCGGAAGCTTCGCAAAAATCGCTTGAAGCAATCGAAAAGGCGAAAGGCGAGATTGCCTCGGAGCGCGAAAAGATGAAATCCGAATTGAAGGCTGAGCTTTCCGCGTTGGTTGTCAAAACCGCCGAAAGCGTCTTGAAAGAGGAGCTTGACGCGGAGGCAAAATCGAGAATTGCCAAAAAATCGGCTGAAAAATTGGAAAAATAGATGACTGTTAGGGATTTGGCAGGACGCTTGGTTTCGCTTTCGGAAGATTCCGAAGGGCGCATATCTTTGGAAAGGGTAAACGCCGTTTTGGAATTTGTGGAAACTGAAATTCCCGAAGCGAACAAAATGAAGCTTTTGCGCGAATACAAGAGGCGCATGGGCGTCAGGATTGAGTCCGACAAAGCCGTCGTTGAATTTGCGGGAGAGCTTGGAGATTCGGAAAAGGGCAAAATCGCGGCTTTTATTCTTTCAAAAAATCCAAAATCCGTTCCCGAATTTGTCGAAAATGAAAATCTGATAGCGGGGCTTAAAATCACGGTGGGCGACGCCGTTTACGAAAATTCCCTTAAAATGAAGCTTGAAGACCTTGCAAAGTCTTTGGGGGTAAAACTTTAAACAAAAGCCAAATGAACGAGATACTAAAAGACATTGAAGCGCACATTAAGCGCATTGAAAACGACTCCAAAAAAAGCAGCATAGGCACGATTATTTCCGTTGCCGACGGTGTTGCGAGAGTGAGTGGCTTGCGCGAGGCGATGTATAACGAAATGATTGCCTTTGAGGGCGGCGTTTACGGCATCGCGCTGAATTTGGGCGAGGACGAAGTGTCGTGCGTCCTGATGGGCGACGTGTCCCACATAAAAGAGGGGCAGACCGCGCAGACGACGGGCAAATTGTTGAGCGTGCCTGTCGGCATGGGGCTTCTTGGCAGGGTTGTCGATGTGCTTGGCAATCCTCTCGACGGCAAGGGCGCAATCGAAAGTGTCGCGACGTATCCCGTTGAAAAAATAGCTCCGGGCATCTTGCCGAGAAAGAGCGTTGACCAGCCTTTGCAAACGGGCATTTTGGCGGTGGACTCCATGATTCCAATCGGCAGGGGACAGCGCGAGCTGATAATCGGCGACAGGGGAACGGGCAAGACTTCCGTTGCGATAGACACCATAATAAACCAGGCGCGCTTAAACGAAGAAGGCAAGGATAAGCCCGATTTCAGACCTGTCTATTCAATTTATGTCGCAATAGGTCAAAAAAATTCTAAAATTGCCCGCACAATCCAGCTTTTGGAAGAAAAGAATGCGTTAAAATACACAATCGTGGTTGCGGCTTCGGCGGCAGAAAACGCTTCTAGCCTTTACATCGCCCCGTATGCGGGTTGCGCAATGGGCGAATGGTTCATGGAAAACGGAATGGACGCTTTAATCGTTTATGACGACCTTTCAAAGCATGCGGCGGCTTACAGGCAGATTTCTTTAATCTTGAAACGCCCGTCAGGTCGTGAGGCTTATCCCGGCGACGTTTTTTATCTGCACTCTCGACTTTTGGAACGCGCGGCGCGCCTCAACAAGGAAAACGGCGGCGGCTCTCTTACTGCGCTTCCGATAATCGAAACGCAGGCGGGCGATATTTCAGCTTACATTCCCACAAACGTGATTTCAATCACCGACGGGCAGATTTTCCTTGAAACGGACTTGTTCAACCAGGGCGTCCGCCCCGCTATTGCTGTCGGGGTTTCGGTTTCGCGCGTGGGTTCTGCGGCGCAGCTTAAAGCCCTGAAACAGGTTTCTTCGACATTGAAGGGCGAATATTCCCAGTACAAGGAATTGGCGGCTTTTGCCCAGTTCGGCTCGGACTTGGACGCGCGCACAAAGGAAATCATCGGCAGGGGCGACAGGCTTGTCGAGCTTTTGAAGCAGAACAACAATTCGCCGCTATCTCTGGGAATGGAAATTGCAATTCTTTACGCCTATCAAAACAATTTCTTGGACGATATCCCTGTAAAGAAAATCATAGACGCTGTTCAAAGTTTCAAAAACTATTTTGAGGCGAGATTTGCGGGGCTTTTGGAAGAAGTTGTCGCAAACAAAGTGTTAAGCGACGAATTGAAGTCGAAGCTTGGCGGAGCTTGCGCCGAGTGGAGAAAATCTTTTAACTAAACGGAGCTTGACGTGAAGGGAATGCGCGAAATAAGAAGCCGAATCAAGGCTGTGAAAAGCACGGGGCAGATAACCCGCGCAATGCAGCTTGTTGCGGCTTCAAAAATGAAAAAGGCGCAGACGCGTGCGGCGTCGGGCAGGGATTATACTTTGCTTTTGATGGATTTGATAGATATTTTAGATCCTCATTTGACGGCGAAGTTTCAGGAGCTTTTCGGCGTCAGGAAAAATCAAGACCGCCGCTTGATAATAGTTTTTTCAACCGACAAGGGCTTGTGCGGGGTTTTGAACACAAATTTGTTTAAGCGCATATCCGCCCTTGAAGGCGACTGCGAGTTTATTGCAGTGGGCGCAAAGGCGGCAAGGTTTATAAGCGCGACGGGGCGAAAGCTTTTGGCGCAGTTCAAAATTTCAGATAACATCTCTTTTTCCGAAATCCGCCCGATTGTCGAGCTTGCCGTTTCCGAATACAGGGAAAACCGCGTCGGCACAATCGAAGTTCTCTATCCCGCTTTCATAAACACGATTAAGCAGGAGCCTGAGCTTGTAAAAATAGTTCCAATCGACGACTTGGATAACTTCATCGACCGAATGCGCGTAAAGTACAAGGCGGATTTGGCAGACAGAAAGACTGATGCAAGGGAAATACAGTTTGAGCCGTCTTTGGGCGAGCTTATGTACGAGCTTCCGCTCTACTACATAAAAAACATCGTTTACCATATGGCACTCGACGCAAAGGCTTCGGAGCAAAGCGCGCGAATGGTTGCGATGAAGGGCGCAAGCGACAATGCGGAATCTTTGATGGCGGCTCTCACTTTGGAGTACAACAAGGCGCGCCAAACCGCCATTACAACTGAAATTACGGAAATCGCCGCGGCTTCGGCAATTTCTCAACAATGAATTTAAGGAAATAAAAATGAGCGACTCTATAGGAATTATAACGCAAGTCATGGGGGCGGTTGTGGATGTTAAGTTCGACTGCAATCCGCTGCCTGAAATCTATACCGCGCTGAATGCAAAAATGAATGTTGAAGGCGTTGAAAAGAGCGTTGTTCTGGAAATCCAGCAGCACTTGGGCGACGGCGTCATGCGCTGCGTTGCAATGGGTTCGACCGAAGGCTTGCGAAGGGGAGACAAGGCGGAAAATACAGGCTCTCCCATAAAAGTTCCCGTGGGGCGCGGAGTTTTGGGCAGAATTTTTAACGTTGTGGGAGATGCGGTTGACAATGCGGGAAAAATCGAAGTTTCCGAAAGAATGCCAATCCACCGCAAGGCTCCGAGTTTGTCGGAACAAAGCACCAAGGCGGAAGTATTGGAAACGGGTATAAAGCCGATTGACTTGATTTGCCCGTTTGTCAGGGGCGGCAAGGTAGGCGCGTTCGGCGGCGCGGGCGTCGGCAAGACGGTTGTCATTATGGAGCTTATCCACAACATTGCGCACGCGCATGGCGGCTTTTCGATTTTCGCGGGCGTCGGCGAACGCTCGAGAGAGGGCAACGACCTTTACCACGAAATGTCGGATTCGGGTGTCATTAACCAAAAAAATCTTTCCGAATCAAAGGTTGCGCTTGTTTACGGACAGATGAACGAGCCCCCCGGTGCGCGTATGCGCGTTGCTCTTTCGGCCCTTACAATGGCTGAGTATTTCCGCGACAAGGAAGGTCAGGACGTATTGCTTTTCATCGACAACATTTTCAGATTTTCGCAGGCGGGTTCGGAAGTCAGCGCGCTTTTGGGGCGTTCTCCGTCGGCAGTGGGCTACCAGCCGACTTTGGCTACTGAAATGGGCGAGCTTCAGGAGAGAATCACCTCCACCAAAAACGGCTCTATTACATCTTTCCAGGCGGTTTATGTTCCCGCTGACGACTTGACTGACCCGGCTCCTGCAAACACTTTCGCGCACTTGGACTCGACAATCGTGCTGGACAGGGCGATAGCTTCCTTGGGCATTTATCCCGCTGTTGACCCTCTTGCCTCCACTTCAAACGCCCTAACGCCCGACATCGTTGGCGAAGAGCATTTCAAGGTTGCGCGCGGCGTCCAGGAAGTCTTGCAAAAGTACAAAGACTTGCAGGACATCATCTCGATTTTGGGCATCGACGAGCTTTCAGACGAGGACAAGTTGACGGTTTTCCGCGCGAGAAAAATACAGAGGTTTTTGTCGCACCCGTTCCACGTTTCGGAAATCTTTAACGGTGTGCCCGGCACTTACGTTAAAATTGCCGACACCGTAAGGGGATTCAAAATGATTTTGGACGGCGAAGTCGATCATATCAACGAAAACGACTTCTATTTGAAAGGCACGATAGAAGAAGTCTTGGAAGCGCACGAAAAATCACAAAAGAAATAGCATGTTGTACCTTGAAATAGTCACTCCAGAAGGAATAGCTTGGAAGAGTTCCGAAGTGGAGAGCGTGACATTGCCCACCCGCTCTGGAGAAATTCAGATTTTAAAGGGGCATATTCCGATTGTGACGATTATCGAGGCGGGCGAAATCCAAGTTGTGCGCGGCGGAAAGCAGGAGAGCCTTGCGGTTGACAAAGGGTACGCAAGATGTGTTTCAGACACGGTTTCAGTGCTTACCGAAGCCGCCATCGAAGTCGATAACATCGATTTGGAAAGTGTGGAAGAGGCGAAGGCGAGGGCGGTCGCGTCTCTTGAAAAATACAAGTCTTTGCGCGAGTCCGACCCTGAGGAAATCGAAAGGCTCGAATCCACAATAAGATTTGCAATAGCCCAGCAGCTTTCCAAAAACAGAAAACGCTAAAACGCGCGGAAATGTAGTTTGCGTTTGGCTTTGAAAATAAGCCGTGCCGGTGTTATTTGCGCATTTTTTCGTGGTTTTTCAAAGCCTTGTTTAATGGAACTTTGCCGTACTTTATGACGCGTCATTTTGTACGTTTCATTATTTCATAAAATTAAATCAGAATATGCTTAAAATCGGAATAATGGGAGGAAGTTTCGACCCCCCGCACAAGGCGCATTTGGAAATTGCAAATGCCGCATGCGAGGCGTTGGGGCTTTACGAAATTTTTTTTATACCCGCCTTTACCGCGCCGTTAAAGCCCAATCCGCACATCGCAAGTTTTGACGACAGGCTTGAAATGCTTAAAATCGCCCTTAAAAAATTCGGCAAAAAATACAGAATTTTGGAAATCGAAAAGGAGCGCGGTGGCATCAGCTATTCGGTTGATACTGTCAAGCTTTTAAGGGAAAAGATAAAAGACGCCCGATTTTTTTGGATTATTGGCACAGACCAGCTTTTGAGCCTCCATAAGTGGCACAACATTGAAGAGCTTGCAAAGCTTGCGTCTTTTGCCGTTGCCAAGCGCGGCAACGAAAAAATGGAAAACCATAATCTCCCAAACTATGCAAAAATAGAAGTTGTGCCTTTTGAGCCGATGGAAGTTTCGTCAACTGAAATCCGAGAAAATTTGAAAAAAGGAAATTTTGAAAATGATTTTGTTGACGAAAATGTCTTAAATTATATAAAAGAAAAGAAACTTTATATTTGATAATTTTTAATTATGCAAGAAGAAGACATCTTAAAAATTTTAACAGCCTGCCGCGACGCCCTCGAAGACAAAAAGGCAATCGACCTAAAAATCTTGGACGTAAGGGGCAAGTCTCCCATAACAAACTATTTCATTTTGGCGACCGCCAATTCCGAGCCGCACATGAAGGCTCTTGCGGCATCGCTTGATGCCGTGTTGAAGGAAAACGGCGTGGAAGCGGTCGGCAGGGACTATGCCGCGGGAAGCGGATGGATTGTGGTTGATGCGTTTGACTTTATGGCGCACATATTCCTTGAAGAACAGCGCGGGCAGTACAAGCTTGAAGCCCTTTGGAAAGATGCGGTTGAATTGAAACTTTAAAATGCTTTCAACCGTACATTCGGGCGCGCTCGTAGGCGTTGACGCCTTGCCTGTCGAAGTTGAAGTAAACTCGGGGGAAAAAGGGGAACCGCGCGTTTTTATGGTGGGGCTTCCCGACGCCGCAGTGAAAGAGTCGCAGGACAGGGTTTGCTCCGCTTTGGCAAACAGCGGCTTTGCGATGCCCCAAACTCGCACCACGATAAATCTGGCGCCTGGCGACATTCGCAAGGAAGGCCCCATGTACGACCTGCCAATCGCGCTTGGATTGCTGGCGTCAACTGGCAGGATTGCGCCTGAAAAAATAGGCGGATATGTCATTGCGGGCGAGCTTGCGCTATCGGGGCAAATAAGGAGCATTTACGGCGGTGTTTCGCTTGCTCTTCTTGCAAGAAAATTGAAGCGCGGTGTGATTTTGCCCCGCGAGTCAGCTTACGAAGCCGCGCTTGTGGAGGGAATTGAAGTAATCGCTGCCGACAGTCTTGTTGAAGTTGTGGATTTCCTAAACGGGAAAATCGAATTAAAGCCTGTCGCCCTTGAAGATTCCCCTTATTCAAGAAGGGCGGGCGAAAGCTATATGCCCGATTTTTCCGAAGTCAAGGGGCAGCTTCAAGTTAGAAGGGCGGTTGAAGTTGCGGTTGCGGGCGGGCATAATCTGCTCATGGTGGGCCCTCCAGGTTCCGGCAAGAGCATGATTGCAAAGAGAATACCCTCCATAATGCCAATGCCCACTCTCGAAGAATTTTTGGAAATTTTGGGCATTTACTCTGCCGCGGGAATTTCAAGGGACGGCGAAAACAAATTTTTCAAGCGTCCGTTCCGCTCTCCGCACCACACAATCAGCGATGTCGGCTTGATAGGCGGCGGTTCTGTTCCAAAGCCCGGAGAAATTTCTCTTGCCCATAACGGTGTATTGTTTTTGGACGAGCTTCCGGAATTTAAGCGCAGCGCGCTTGAAGTGATGCGCCAGCCGTTGGAGGACGGATATGTCAGCATATCGCGCTCTGCGGGCAAGGTGGAAATTCCGTGCAAGTTTATGCTTGTTGCGGCAATGAATCCGTGCCCGTGCGGATATTACGGGGATAAACGCCATGCCTGCCATTGCACGCCTCTTCAGATACAGCGTTATCGCTCGAAGATATCGGGGCCTCTTCTTGACAGGATAGACATACATGTTGAAGCTCCCGCCATATCCTTGGACGAAATAGGCTCGTCTGCGCAGGGGGAAAGCTCGGCGGAAATCAGAAAGCGAATTGATGCCGCCCGCAAGATACAATCGGAGCGTTTTGCCGATTCGGGCATACGCAACAATGCTTCAATGTCATCAAAGCATATAAAGGCGTATTGCTCTTTGGACGGCGACTTGCGTTCCATGCTTGCCTCGGCGATGGAAAGCCTAAACCTTTCTGCCCGCGCGTGGGACAGGATTATAAAAGTTTCAAGAACCATTGCCGACTTGGACAATTCCGAAAAAATTCAGCGCAGGCATTTGCTTGAAGCAATAAACTATCGTTCTCTCGACAGGCGTTAGCAAAATTTTCTTGCGTTTTGTGCGTTTTTTTTCGTAAAGCTTTTGTATGAGGATTTTTGGTTTTATGAGAAAACTAAAACGCGCCGCTTTTCTTGCGCTTGCATTTTTGTTTCTGCTTTCGGGCGCAATATTTTATTTTATCGCAAGCGGGCTTGCCGACGAAGTTTTGGCTTGCGCGCGCGGCGGCAGGATAATCACTCTTTCCTCCGCGACGATTAAAAATTCAATGCCTGCCGACAAATGGGTAATTGCGACAATTCATGGCGAGATAGAAGATAAAATCGTTTTAAAGCGCGAGCTTATGCCTGATTTGGTTTTTTATTTGGAGCCTCTGCCCGCGTTTTACAACTACTATGTGCCTGTAAACGACGCGAGGTGGAAGATTGTTTATTCCGACGAAAAAAGAGACGGCGGAAGTTTTGAGTATGTAGATATATGGCTTCCTGAAATTCTTTTTGACGACACCGCGACGATAGTTGACATTTCAAAGCTTGGCTTTTCGTCTAAAAATTCAAAATTCACTCGTTTGGAATCGACTGCCGAAATGCTGCGCTCTCGCTTGGTTATGAATGTCGTTGACAATTACAGAAAGCGCGGAGGTTCGTTTGAAAATTTTGCGCTTGCGCGCTCCGCGGCGGAAAAAACTCTGGCGCAGTTTGCGAAAAACCGCCTTTTGGAACATGGAGTCAAAGTGTCCAACGAGGCTGTTTTCGGGTTTAATTGGTTAAAAAATCCGAGTGGGAATTTTGAAGAAAATGCCGATACAAGAAATAAGGAAAACTAATCCATGGAATGCTTGCGGGACATATGGTTTTCAATATGCGAGAACAAAGACGCAGTTTGGTCTTTCGGGGAGTTTGCGGCAATTTCATCGGTTCTTTTAATCATTTTTGCCGTTTCGTTTTTGGGGTGCATTCTGCCTATGCTTCCCGGTGTGTTTCTCGCGTTTTGCGGAATTCTAATTTGGAAGCTTACAATAGGATTTTATTCCATTTCATGGCTTAGCGTATTTATATGCGCGGCTCTTGCGCTGTTTGCGCAAGTTTTGGATTTTTGGTTGCCGATAAAATACACTCCAACGAGGCAGGGGGCGCGTGGCGCGCTTTTCGGGGTGGTGTTCGGAATAGTTTTGTCTTTTGCCTTTCCGCCGCTTGCGCTTCTTGCAATATTTTTCTCTCCGCCTCTTTTTGCATTTGTTTTCGAGAGGGCATGGGGCGATTCAAAAATGGCTTGGCGTTCGGGCAAAGGGGCTTTTTGGGGCACGCTTTTGGGCGTGTTCGCAAAGTCGGCAATTATTTTTGTTATGATTTTAATTGCGCTTTTGGACTCGTTTATAAATTAAAGCCTATTTTTTTGAAATTTGAATTTTTATGTTGCGGCGCATAAAAGTGGGGACGTCCAAATCTTCCTTGCCGTAAATGTTGCGCGCGGTGTCGTCAAAAAATCCGCGTTTCAAATCGACGTCCACGAAGTCAAATTCGCTCTGGTTTTGTTCGATATTTTTGTTGTGGCGTATCTTGCGCGGCTTTTTTTGCGTTTCTTTTGGCTTTTCCTCTTCCTCCGGCTCTTCAAACAGCTCTTCCGATACTTCAAGTCCGATAGCCGTAAGCTCTATGCGCTTTTGAAAAGACGGCTCGATGATTACTCCGAAGCTGACGTTTTCGCTGTTTGTGAATTTTGACGCCATTGAAATCAGGGTTTCTTTTAACTGCGCCATTTGCGTATCGCTTCCCGCGCGCACTCCCACCAAAAGCTTGTCCGCTTTTTTGGCGGAAAATTTGGATTTCAACGCGGGGAAAGATTCAAAGTTTTTTAACGCCTTCAAGACATAATTTGCGCCTTGCCCGGAACCGAATGCGAATGCCGTTTTTGCGGGGGCAGGGGTTTGCAATGTGTTTTTTAGAGAATTAAAATCGACGTTTATAAATCCGCGTTCCGAGACGAGGTTTGAAATAGATCCCGCCGCCGCCCTGACGCAAAGGCTTGCCTTTTCAAATGCTGAAATTATGTTTGCCTGCGCGCTTTCTGCGAGCATCTCGTCGTTTGGCAGGGCTATTGCCGCATTGCATATTGCCCGCATTTTTTTGAATGCGTTTTCTGCCACTCTTGTCTTGCCCTGTCCCTCGAAGCTGAATGGAAGGGTGCAGAAAGCTATCACGCAAATACCCAAATCTCTCGCTATTTTTGCCGCAACTGGAGCGACTGCAGACCCTGTGCCGCCGCCCAATGACACTGTTATAAATAGAAGCTTTACATTTTCAAATGCCGCTTTTATCGCGTCCAAGTCGTCTTGCGCCGCGCGTTCTGCAAGAGATATGTCCCCGCCCGCGCCCATTGAGCGCGTTATTGATTTTCCTATTAAAATTTTTTCTTCCGCCGAAGAGGCTTCGATTGATTTTGCGTCTGTGTTTATGGCAAGGCACGAGCCGCCGCATAGAGTGCCGCGCAAGTATTCAAGGGAGTTTACACCGCCTCCGCCGATACCAACCGCCTTTATGAAATTGCCAAAGTTAGACATCGCTTAACGCTTTTTGAAAATGTTTGAAAATATTGAACCGCCGCTTTTTTTGCCGCGCTTTTTCATGTCGCGGCTTGCCGCCGCCAAAAGCCCGAGAACCGTTGAATATTCGGGGGACGCCAAATTTGCGGGCACCCATTCCGCCGCGCGGGCGTTTCTTGTCTGGACTCCTAAAACCGTGCTTGCAAGCCCGCTCAAATCCTGCGTGCGCGACACTCCGCCTGTCAGCAGGACTTCCGAGACATTGCCGTTTGCAAAGTAGTCGGAAAGTTCGGCGCGGATATTGCTGAAAAGCTCTTCAAAGCGCAGACATATTATTTTGTTTATCGATGCCAGCGGTATTATTTTATCGCCGATGCTTTTATCCCCGTTAAGCCAGACATCTCCGCGCAGTTCGTCTTCGGTGGGAATTATTTTTCCGTATTTCAGCTTGGTTTTGTTGGCGTTTTTCATGCTGAGCCTAAGCCCCAGAGAAAGGTCGTTTGTCACATGGTCTCCGCCGACGGGAATTGTTCCCGCCTGAAAAACTTTGCCGTTTTTAAAGAAAGCGTAGTCGGTTGCGCCGCAGCCTATGTCTATGCATAGCACGCCGTTTTCCCTTTGCAGGGGAGTCGTGCAGGCGAGGGCGGAGGCTATGCCGGAATGCAGAATTTCCTCTATTTCAAGATTTCCGAAAGTTTGCACGACGCTCATGGCGTTTAAAATCTTGTCCTTATTGGCGTACATCAGCCAGTATTCGGCTTCCAAGAGGCTGCCTTTCTGCCCTTCGGGATTTTTAACGTATTGACCGTCTATGTAGTATCCGCAACAAATTCGGTTTATGAAGCAGGCGTCGGGTGGCAGAATTTTGCTTTTGGCGTCGTTTTTCGCGCGCTCTATGTCTTGCTTTGATATTGTGCCGTCTATTGCGCTTATGTTTGCGGAGCCTGTCGAGCGGATTGCGGAAATTTGCGAACCGCTGATTGCAAGATAGACAAAATCAACATCTGCGTTTCCTATTTCTTTTTGCGCCTCTTCAATGGCGGACTGCGCAAGCGAAGCCGCTTTCCCGAGGTCGATTATGTCCGCTTTTTTTACTCCCCCCGGCTTACCTCTGCCGACGCTCAGCACGTTTATTTCGGACGAATTTAGCAATTCGCCCGCCACCGCAACCATTTTTGAGGTGCCTATTTCAAGTGCCAAAACTATCGGGTTGTTGTTCATTTGTTTTTGCGCAAGCTTACAATAGCCCTGCCTTTCAGGGCAAGATCGATTTTTTCTACATTCACTAAACCTTCTTCTTCAAAAAATCTCAAGATATATTCCAGTTTTTCCAGCTGAAATTTTATGTTTTTTGCGTGGAACACTATTTTTACGTTTTCGGTTGTCGAAACTATCATGATTGGCAGGGTGATGCTTCCAAGCTCCCTTGCGTTTATCGTGCGCCAGGTTGAAAAATTTTTCGGCACGCGCAGGCGGGCTTCTTTTACAAGCTCGTCTATGCTTTCTGCATAGGGATAGGCGGCGAAGTTCGGACCTTTTTGAATTATGGGTATGCCCGTTATCCACGGCAGGTCGGCAGTTTCGGATTTTTTTATGCAGACGGGGCTGAATATTACGCCTTCTTTTGAAAGCATGTATTCTCTAACTTTGCGGTTTTGCGCGATGGCGACTCTTGCCGAAGGGGAATATTCCTTTATTTCAATGGAAATTTTGTCGGGGTAAATTTTGGCGACGTCCGCGCTTTTTATCTGCGATATTTTCAGCAGGTTGGACTGGATTTGCTTTACGTCTATTTGTGCGAGGTTTTGGGGCTTTGGCAAATATCCGTGCTTTTTTGCCCAGATTTTTGAAATTTTGCCGTCGGTTTTATAAATTGTCTCTTTCAGTTCTTCGGTTGAGGGCGTAAGGAGTTTTTCAATCAGCCCGTTGTCGTAAACATAGAATGCCCCGAATGCGATTGCGCAAAAAGCGGCAAGCAAAAATATGCGCTTAAACCAAATGAAAACAAGTTTAAGTCGCGCCCGCCAGGTTGCGTTTTCGCGCTTTTTTGAGGAGGGTTTTAAATCCTGCCAAGACTGTGTTTTCTTTTGCGGCACTTATCTGTTTTTTCGGAAGCGCATTATTGCGCCTTCAAGCATTTTTTTGCAAAGACCGTCGAAATCGTATCCCGCGCACGATGCGCTTTTGGGAAGGAGGCTTGTGGGCGTCATTCCGGGCAGGGTGTTTATTTCAAGGACGATAAAATTTCCGCTTTCATCCATGAGGAAATCAACTCTTGAAAAATCCCTGCATCCGCAGACTGCGAATGCTTTTTCAGCCGCGCACTTCATATTCTCCGTTTCTTTTTCGGAAAGCTTTGCCGGGAATTCGTAGCGGGTTGCGCCTTTCGTGTATTTGCGCTTAAAGTCGTAAACGCCGCCTTCGGGGATAATTTCTACAATTCCTGCGGCTTTTCCGCCTATTACGCCGATTGAAAATTCCCTGCCTTTGAAAAAGCTTTCAAGCAGCCACATTCCCTCCGAGATTTCAGAAAGCGCGGCTTCAAGCTCCGCTTTTCCGTTCAGTGTTTTAAGCCCGACGCTGCTTCCCTTGTCGGCGGGCTTTAAAATCAGGCGCTCTCCGAGCAGCTCTGCCGCGGCGCAAGCGGAGGGTTTTTCTTTTGCGCTGAAAGCAATCCCTTTTGCAACGTTTAATCCTGCCGCGCCCATGAGGAATTTTGCCGCAGGCTTATTCATACATACCCTGCTTGCAATGCTGTTTGTTCCGGCATATGCAAATCCTGCGTCTTCAAGCTCTTTTTGCAGTGTCCCGTCTTCCCCGTATTCGCCGTGCATTACGGGGAACACTATGGTGTTTTGTGAAGACAAGCCTTTGGGCAACTCGTTTTTGTCGAGAGTGATGCAAACGGCGTCAAAATTTTTTTTGACGGATTCAAATACAAATTTTCCGCTTACAAGCGACACTTCCCTTTCCGAGGAAATCCCGCCCATGAGCACGGCAACTTTAAAATTTTCCATAATTTCAAAATAATTTTTTTGCGTAAAAATATATGTCTCCCGCGCCTATGAAAGCGGCGCAAAACTTGCTTTCGGCGTTTCGTTTAAATTCGTTTAAAATATGCCCGATGTCTTGAAAATTCGCAAGCATAAGATTGGAGTTTGCGATATTTTTTTCAGAGCCGCCCTCGTCGAAAGGCTCGCTTGCGGGATATACGGGAAGAATATAGATTTTATCTCCTTTGTCGGCGCGCGATTGCAGGATTTTTTGAAAGTCTTTCGCGAAGCGTTTTGTTCTGGAATATCGGTGCGGCTGGAAGAAAACCAGCTTCTTTTGCGGGGAATTTTTGTCGAGCCAGCCTAAAAATGCCGCAATTTCAGAGGGGTGGTGGGCATAGTCTGCCACTGCGAAAATTTCGCCGTCGTCTTTTAAAATTTCCTGCCGCCTGCCAACCCCCTTGAATTCGTCGAAAACCGAGAGGTTGAAATCACTTTCAAAGGCAAGGTTTAGGGCGCAAAGAGCCATAAGCTTGTCTGACATCATGAAGTCGTCTTTCGGGCATTTGACGAAAATAGTTTCTGCTTTTGCGGAGCCTGCCGCCCGTTTTAAAAGCCCGTCGCCTTCGGGGATGACAATGTATTTTTTGGTCCGCGAAAAAAGGCGGACAAACATTTCTTCAAGGCTTTTCAAGTCGGGGTAGGTGTCGGTATGGTCGAGGTCTCCGTTTAAAGCCACCGTGATTTCCGGCGAAAAATTTTCGATAGTCCCGTCGCTTTCGTCAAGCTCTGCCGCAAGAATTTTGTTTTTTTCGCAGAATTTTTGCGGCGGAATTCCGTTTGGGATTGCCCCTGTTATGTAGCCCGCGTCGAGGTTGAGAGTTGATATTGCGTGCGAAATAAGCGAAGTCGTGGTGGTTTTCCCATGGCTTCCGCAAACGCCGATAAGCCTTCGCTTATTTGCGATTTCGGCAAGCGCGACGCCCCTTCTTAAAAACTTTTTGCAGGGTGCGTCTTTTAAGTTTTGTTCAACATATTTTAGTGCGCTTGTTATGATGAATTCGTCCGTGTCGAAATCGGGCTTTTTGTTTTCGCAAAACTTTACGCCTTTTTGCAGAAGCATGCTTTTTACGGCGGGGTTTGGATTGTCGTCAAAGCCCGAAACCTCGCATCCTTCATCGCGCAAGAACATGGCAAGTGGTGCCATGCCCATGCCGCAAATTCCCCCCATGAAAATTTTTCGCCCCATAGCCTTATTTTAGCGCAAGCTCTTCAAGATCCGAAACAAATTTTGATATGCCGTTTAATTCGTCGAGTTTTTCCAGATTGTGGCGCATTTTTTCGCAAAGTTTTGGATTGCCGAAAAGCGCAAGCACTTCGGTTGAAAGGCTCGAAATGTTTTCTTGCAAAACGCAAATTCCCGCCCCGTTTTTTTCGACGTATCTTGCGTTTTCAAGCTGGTGGTTGTCCGCCGCAAACGGGAAGGGGACGAGTATTGGAATTGTTCGGCAGCGTGCAAATTCCGCTATCGATCCCGCGCCTGCGCGCGCGACCACGATTTTTGCCGCCGACATGGCTTCTGCCATGTTGTCGCAAAACTCGATTGAGCGCAGATGCCTTTCAATTCCGTTTTTATCTTTGCAGGTTCGGTTTTCTATTTGCGACTGGGAGGGACCCGCAATGCAAAAGATGTCAATGCCTTCATGCGCGAGATGCTCAAAATTGTCTTTTGCCCATCTGTTCAATGCCGCCGCTCCCTGAGAGCCCCCGCAGACCAAAACTATGTTGGCTTCTTTCCCAAAACCGAACAGCTCCTTTGATTTTGCCTCGTCTTTTTTGAAAATTTCGGAGCGAATCGGGTAGCCCGCCTGCCTTACTACACCCGACTTGTTTTGCTCTATCCTGACTCCGTGCGGAAGGTAAACTCTTGTCGCTATAAAGCCGAAAAGTCTCACTGCCTTGCCCGGTTTCCGATTTGCTTCGTGCAAAACGAGCGGCTTTTTTGCGAGCCACGCCGCGATTGCAAGCCCCATCGAGTTGAAACCTCCGAAGGCTATCGCAACATCCGCATTGTTTTCCATGAAGATTTTTTTGCAGCATTTTACCGCGCGGAATTGCGATATTAAAAATTTTAGGAATTTTATCGGGCTTGGCGAAAAGGGAAGTCCGGGAGTTTTTATGAACTTGAAATTTTTATACTTTGCAGAAAGGCGCGAATCTATCGCCTTTTCGCTTATTATGAAAGAGACGTCGTGCCCCTTGCTTGCGAGGGCTTCTCCTATTGCGATGCCCGGGGCGAGATGTCCTCCCGTGCCTCCGCAGGAAATCAAATATTTACTCATAATCAGTGACCTTTATTGGCTTTGGGGTATTCCATGAACGAATGCAGTTTATCAAAATTCCGCTGAAAAAGAACATCACGACGAGGTTTGAGCCTCCGTAGCTTAAAAAGGGCAACGATATGCCTTTTGTCGGCAAAAGCCCCATCACAACCCCCATGTTGAAAAGCGTTTGTATTATTATCATCAAAAGCGCGCCGAGGCATAGCAGATATTCAAACATGTTGGGGGCTTTTTTCAGATTTAAAATCGCCGCTATGAAAATTATGAAGAACAGGGTGAGGACTGTTGCAGTTCCAACAAATCCCCATTCTTCCGCGATATTCGCAAAAATGAAGTCGGTATGCGCTTCCGGCAGGAAGGAATACTGCTGCCTGCCTTCGCCAAGCCCGACACCGAGCCACTCTCCCGCGCCGAACGCGTAAATTGCCTGTGTCAGTTGGTATCCACCGCCGAGGGCTTCCTCTTCCCTGTGAAGGAACGCGAAAAGCCGCTCCATTCTGTTCGGATTTAAAGCTACAAGCGTCGAAACTGCCGCAATTCCGATGAGTACGAAAGGCGCGACGTGCCTTATTTTCACTCCCGCCATGAAAAGCATTATGAAGGCAACCGCTCCGCAAAGCGCGGTTGTCCCGAAGTCAGGTTCTTTTATTATCGGAAGCAAAAATATTCCGATTAAAGCCGACGGAATAAAAACGCCTTTAAAAAACGACTTTATGTGGCGTTGAAAAATCTGCATGTACGCGCTAAGCCACAAAACAATCGCGGCTTTTGCCATGTCGCTCGGCTGGATTACATATCCGCCTATTTGAAGCCATCTGCGCGAGCCTTTAACTTCTCTGCCTATTCCCGGAATAAGCACGAGCACGAGCAAGACAAGAACTATTACAGCCGCAAATGGCGCGACTTTTTTCCAGAACCGCAAGGGCGCAAAACTTGTGAATATGCCTGCCGCGAGGGCGACGCACATCCAAACCAGCTGTTTTTCAACAAGCAAATAGGCGTTGCCGCGAATTTCTCCCGCACTCAAAAGCGAAATTATGCCGATTGCTGATAAAAGCACAACCGGCATAAGTACGGCAAGCCATGCGCCCGTTTTCTGCTGTCCCGATTTTAGTTCCGTTTCCGGCATCTATAATCGGATTTAAATTACAGTGACGGCAACTCTACTTGAGGAGCCGGAGTGTTTACAGCGTCCGATGGAATTTCCGCAGGGGCTTCCGCTTGTTCTTCCACGGGGGTTACCTGCGGAGCGTTGGAAGATGCGGGAATTGCGGGCGCGCTTGCAGAAGTTTCCGTTTTTACTTCAACAGGAGCGGTCGCCTGCGGCTTTTTGTCCTCAAATGTCTTTTCGGAGTTTGCCGCCTTGTCTTTTATTATCAAAACTTTGCCGATTCTGATTTTGCGGGCGTCTTGAATGCCGTTTTGCTCCATTAGAGTTTTTTGGGGCACGCCGTATTTAATGGCAATTCCGCCGATGGTGTCGCCGCTTTTTACGGTGTGGGTAAGCTTGCCTTCATACTTCTTGGAGTCTTGTTTTGCAACTGCGGCGGTTTGTGCGAAAGATTTTGTATTTGTCGGTATTTTCAATTTCTTGCCGACTTTTATGGAAGTTTTTGACATTCCGTTTAATTCCATTATTGCCGCGACCGACGTGCGGTATTTAGAGGCGATTTTTGAGAGGTTGTCGCCTTTTTCCACAACGTATGTCACGACTTCCGCCGAAGAAGTTTCTTTATAAAGAGGCGCAGATTTCGGTTCTTCAAATACGGATTTTGATTTTGCCGACGCTGATTTTGCGGGGATTGAAATCTTCTGCCCCACTTTTATGACGGAATCGCGGTTCATTCCGTTTGCTTCCATCAAGATGTTAAGGTTGACGCCATGCTTTTTTGCAATTTTGGTCAAATTGTCGCCTTTTTTGATAATGTAAGTTGAAGATGGCTGCAAATCCTCGTTCATCGCGACGGTTTTGGGCGTTTTTTTCGGTTCGATTTTTTCTCCTTTTGCCTTTTCTTCTTTTCCGCCGAGCATTTCGTCTTCAAGCGTCATCGGGCGCATGGGATTTACTCTTAAATCTTCGCTTCCTTCCTGGCTTTGGGAATCGAGAATGGCAACGGAGTCGTCTTCCTTTACGGGCTGGATTTCAACATTTTCCTTGTTTACGTCGGTATTTGACTTGGTGACTTCCGGATTTGGTTCCGCGTTTTCAGTTGAAGATTTGCAACCCGGAACGAGAATTGTTGCTACGATTGCCAAGTGCAATGCGATTACGGCGATTGTTATAGGAGCTTTCATTATCTTTGTTTTTTAAATTTTTATTTTATGTTGTTGTGTTGAAATTCTTTTAGTTTAAGCACTTCCGCGTCAAAAGCTCTGCCTCTTTCCGCGTAGTTTTTAAACATTCCGAAACTCGAAAAAGAGGGGCTGAAAAGCACATTGCCCCCATTTTTTGATTTCTCGAATGCTATTTTTACGGCTTCTTCCAATGTTTGGCAAGTGAAAATACCGTTTTTGAGCGACTTTATTTCATTTTTTAAAATTTCGGCGGTTTGCCCGATAAGGCAGGCTCCTTCGGCGCATTCGCGGACGGTTTGCGCAAGCTCTTTCAAGTCGCAGTTTTTGTTTTTTCCGCCGCCAATCCAAAATACTTTTTTGCCTTTAAGTTCGCGGAGTGCGGCTATTGCCGCGTGTGCATTTGTGGCTTTTGAATCGTTCCAAAATCCAACTTTTCCGATTTCGGCGGTTTTCGCAAATCTGAACTTTGAAAGGGAGAAACTCTTTGCGGAGTTTTCCAAAATTTGCTCGTCGAGCGACCATACCTTCCAAAAAGCTTTCGCCATCGCGAAATTTTCAGATTGAATCGAATTGTCAAACGGGGGAGGGGGATTTTCGGCTTGCGATTTTTCGGCAATTTTAAGGAAATCGGGGAGTTTTATGCCTTCCGACTTTGCGAAGTCATACACGGATTTTCCCGCAATGAAAATGTCTTTTTTCAGCATCTTTGCAAGATTTAGCTTCGCCAAAAAATATTCGCGCATGTCTTTATGCCAGTCCAGATGGTCGGGGGCGAAGTTCGTCCAGATATAGGCGTCGGGGTGGAGATATTTAAGGCGCATTGTCTGGAAAGAGCTAAGTTCCAAAACTGCCGTTCTCGTTTCGCATTCGCTTTCGACAAACTCGCAAAGGGGAGTGCCTATGTTCCCCGCGCTTATCGCATTAAATCCCGCATTATTCAAGGCGAGGGTTAGAAACGATGTAAGCGTAGTTTTGCCGTTTGTGCCGCTTATCGCGACTATTTTGCCCTTCCAGCATTTGCCCGCGATGTCAGGCTCTCCCAAAGTCGCGACGTTTTCGGCTTTGGCGGCTTCAAAAAATTTGTTCGAGCTTTGAAATGCGGGCGAATAAACTGCCAGACGGTGTCTTTTTGCCGCGCCGAAATCGAATTTTTTGTCGGTTGGATTGTCGGAGTAATAAACGCATTCAATGCCCGCTTTTGCGAACAGCTTTTCGACGGAGGCAGTGCTTGCGCCGCGCCCCCAAAGGGCGACTTTCTCCCCGCCTGCCAGCCGTTCGAGCGTTTTCTTTATTTCCCTCATTTTTTAGCGCAATTTGAGTGTTGCAAGACCCGCAAGGGCAAATATCAGCGATAAAATCCAAAATCTGATTACAACCTGCGTTTCTTTCCAGCCGCCTTCTTCAAAATGGTGGTGGATTGGCGATTTTCTGAAAATCCTCTTGCCGCCGGTCAGCTTGTAATACCTCGTTTGAATTATTACCGACATTGTTTCCATCACGAAAACTCCGCCAACCAAAATCAAAGTTATTGGCTGGTGAACCATAAATGCGATTACGCCGATAATTCCGCCAAGCCCGAGCGAGCCGGTGTCGCCCATCCAAATGTAGGCGGGATAGCAGTTGAACCATAAAAATGCCATTGCCGCGCCCAAAATAGTGCAGCACAAGACGGCGAGTTCACCGCAGTTGGGAATGTAGCCGAGGGAGAGATATTCGGCGGCGATTTGGTTGCCCGTGACGTACGCAAAAATTCCGTATGCCAATACGACCGATATTGTGCAGCCCGTGGCAAGCCCGTCCAAGCCGTCTGTCAAGTTCAGGGCGTTGCTTGAAGATGAAATCACAAGCGCAAGGAAGGCGATTGCTACAATTATCGGCATAACCCATACGCAGGTTTTCACAAACGGAAGCCAAAGCTCCTGCATTGACTGGGCATAGGCGGGGTTTGTAAACAAAATCGCGCCCGCTGTTGCCGATGCTGTTATTTGCCAGAAAATTTTGGTTTTGCCTTTTATTCCGTTTGAATTGCCTTTTAAAAGTTTCAAGTAGTCGTCCGCAAAACCCGTTGCTGTAAGAATTGCGTAAACCGACAGCGCGGCGACTACCATGGTGTTTATTTTGCACCACAAAAGGGCGGAAACCATCACTCCTGCAAAAATAATCAACCCGCCCATGCACGGCGTGCCTTCTTTCCACGAGTGCAGTTCGGCGGTTTTTCCCATTATTTCGGCGTTGCGCTGGATTTGGAACGCTTTTTTTGCCCTGAAAAACCTTATTACGCGCGGAGCAAACGCAAATGCGATTAAAAACGCCGTAACTGCCGCCAATACGCAGCGAAAGGACAAATAGTTAAAAAGTCGGAAAGGCCCCCAAACGCTTTCCAAGTTTGAAATATAATGCAACATCTCTTTTGGCTTTCGGTAGTTTTAAAATCTGTCTTCAAGGCTTTCTGATTTTTCTTCATCGTCAGATTCTTCTTCCGAATAATCGTTTTCGATGTCTTCGTCCTCAAAATTTTCCTCTTCAAATTCGTTGAAATTTTCGTCTTCCTCGTCGTTTTCTTCCTGAATTTCTCCGGTTTCTTCCGCGGGAATTTCGCTTTCAGAAGCTTGCTCCTCTTCTTCGTCTTGAATCGAAGACGGAAGAGACGCTTTGACTTCGCTTGGCAATGACTTTTCAAGTTCGCAGACTCTGCTTCCCTTTACGAAAATCCAGCCGCTGAAATCCGCGAGCGCGCCTGCCGCGTCGGGCGATTTTTCAAAGATTGAAATGCTGTTTTCATCCCAGCCTTTTGAAAGCATAGCGTCTTTGTAAATTTGCGCGTTTGCGCCCACTAACACCGCTTTGTTCCCTTCTGCAAAAGGCGGAATTTCCCCGATTTCCTTGTGGTAGCGCAGGGTTGCAAGCCCAAGCTCCGCCATATCTCCCAAGACGAACATTCGCGGAGAGTTTTCGCTTACCGACAGGAAGCGGCGCATCGCGTCTTTCATTGAGGCGGGGGAGGCGTTGTAGCAGTCGATATAAAATTTCGCCTTTTCGGTTTCTACTATCGAACCGCGCATTGCGCCCGTTTTCAGCGTTTCAAGGCGCATTGCTATTTGCTCTTCGGTTGTGCCGAGCATCAGGGCTGTCGCGATTGAAAGAAGGGCGTTTTCTGTCATTCCTTTTGTAAAGAGCGGCATTTCAAAGTAGTATTCGCCGCCGTCTTCTATGGCGAGGTCTATTTTGACAAGGTCTTCCTCTTCCTTTACCGAGTATCTGAAAACCAAGTCTGCGCGGATTTCAGGGGCGTCGTTCGGGGCGAGCACTGCTTTTTTGCATTCCAATTCCTCAAATGCCTTCCAGCTTAAAAGATTTGAGTGCATTACAACCCAGCCGTCTTTTGCAACCCCGCGCGCGAGCAGGGATTTTTCCCTTGCAATGTTTGCAATTTCTCCAAAGCCTTCCATGTGGCAGGGGGCGATATTCGTAATTACGGCTATGTCGGGTTCTATCATGTCGGCAAGCTCTTTCATCTGCCCGCATTTTGCCACTCCCGCTTCGATTACCGCGCAAAGGTTTTCGCGAATGTCGATTTGTGTGAGGGTAAGGGCAACCCCGATTTCATTGTTGAAATTTTCCTTGGTTGACAAGGGCTTTTTCCACGCGGCGAGGTGCGATATGAATTCCTTTGTGCTTGTTTTCCCGCAAGAGCCCGTTATGCCGACAACGGGCGCATCGAAGCGTAGGCGGTGAAATTTTGCGATTGTCTGCAAGGCTTTCAAGGTGTCTTCAACCTTTAAGACAGGTACGGAAGTTTCAACGTCTTTCGAGGCGATTACGGCAACCGCGCCGTTTTTTACGGCGTCTTCAATGAAGTCGTGCCCGTCTCTTTTAGCGCACAGCGCAACGAAGGCGAAATTGGGCTGCATGTTGCGCGAATCCGTAGAAAAACCTTTTATTTCGGGATACTTTTTCTGCAATCCCGACCATTTTCCGGCAGTCCAAACCTGCAAGTCGTCTATTTTAAAAAGCGGCATATTAAGATAATCCTTTTACTGTTAATAATTCTTCGGCAACGCGCTTGTCATCAAACGGTATGATGGTGTCGCCGAGTTCCTGAAAAGCTTCATGCCCTTTGCCCGCGATAAGAATGCAGTCGCCCGCGCTTGCGGCGTCTATTGCGAGGTTTATGGCTCTTCTGCGGTCTTCCACAAAGGCGATTTTTGAGGGATCGGAAACACCCGATTTCATGTCGCCGAAAATTGTGTTTATGTCTTCTCCGCGCGGATTGTCGGAAGTCGCCCAGGCTATGTCGGCATACTTTTGCACGACGGCGGTCATTTTTGGGCGTTTAGTCCTGTCGCGTTTGCCTCCGCAGCCGAATACGACGAGTATTTTGCCTTTTACGACTTCTCTTAGCATTTCAAGCCCGTTTTTCAAGGCGTCGTCGGTGTGGGCGTAGTCAACAAAGATGTCAAACGGCGCGTTGGAGGCGACTTTTTGCATTCTTCCTGGAACTCCCTTAAACGATTTTAAGGCCGCCGCCGCCATGCCCAAATCGTAGCCCTTTGAGTAAAGGCAGGCGAATGCCGCAAGGGCGTTTGAAACGTTGTATCTGCCCGGAAGCTTCAATTCCACTTTCGCTTCGCCATTCGGGTAAACGAGAGTAAAAGAGGAGGATTGCGGATTTAATACCAAGTCTTTTGCGCGTATGTCGGCATCTGGGTTTTCGACCGAAAATGATATGACCTTTGTGTTTTTTTTGTCTATGCGCGAGGCTATTTCGACGCCTTTCGGGTCGTCGAAGTTTATCGCCGCATTTTTCGGAAGCGGGGCATGTCCGCCTGTAAAGAGCGATGCCTTTGTCTCGAAGTACGATTGCATGTCGAGATGGTAGTCGATGTGGTCCTGCGTAAGGTTCGTGAAGCATGCGCAGTCTATCGCAAGCCCTTCAACCCTCTTTTGCGCGATTGCGTGCGAGCTTATTTCGATTGCCGCAGCCTTGCATTTTGCGCGGCGCATCTGGTGGAGCATCGCGTAGGTTTCGAGAGCCTGCGGCGTCGTGCGCGCGGCGGGCAGGCATCTTCCGCCGAGGTCGTATTGGATTGTGCCGATAAGCCCGCATTTTTCCTGCATATCGTTTAAAATATGCTGGACTAGCCATGTCACACTCGTCTTGCCGTTTGTTCCCGTAACCGCGAAAATATCAAGATGTTCGTCCGGATTTTCGTAAAACGCCTTTGACGCCATTGCCATCGCCATTGAAATGTTTTCGACTTCAATCCATGCGCACGGGAAATATTTTCCGGGGGCGGGGCGTTCGGAAATTATCGCGACCGCGCCTCTGTGGGCGGCTTCTTCTATGTACAGGTTGCCGTCGGTGTTTGCCCCGGAGACAGCAAAGAAAGCCGCGCCTTTTACGACCCTTCTGCTGTCGTTTGTGAGGTTTTTGATTTCGGTGTTTTTTTCGCCCGAAAGCTTTTTGCATTTTACCGCTTTTGCGAGCATGTCAACCGTGAACGCGCTTTCGCCGCCGTCGGTCTGCGCGAAAGAAAGCCCGCCGCGCGGAGTCATGCAAATTAAACTTGCCAAATTTTTAAATCCTATCATTCCCAATCTTTCAATGCTATGATGTTTTCAAATTCTTCGTCTGTCTGGATGCCGAGATAGCTCGCCGCTTCTTTTGCTATGTTTGCGAATGCGGGGGCGGCCACGACGGAGCCGTAGGCGGGTCTGCCGTTTTGCCTTTTGGCGTCATCGACAATTACGGTTATCACAAGGCGCGGTCTGTCCGACGGGAAAAATCCCGAAAACGAGCCGACGTGCTGTTTTTTGCTGTATTTGCCGTTAATTATTTTTTGCGCCGTCCCTGTTTTCCCCGCGACTTTAAATCCGCTTACGAGGGCGTTTTTCCCTGTGCCTTTTTCAGTGACGTCAGTTAAAATGTCGCACATGATTGAAGCCGTTTTGGGGCTTACAACCTGCCTCAGGCGTTTTGGGGCGAATACTATTTCCTTCCCCGTCTTTTCCGAAAAAATCCTCTTTACAAGTTGGGGGCGCATATATACTCCCTGGTTTGCGAGGGTCGCCATCGAGCAGTGTATTTGAAGAGGCGTTGCGGCAACGGCATGCCCCATCGGGAGCCTTGTTATTGTAAGCCCATCCCAGTTTTTTGGGTTCATCAAAACGCCGTTTATTTCTCCCGAAAGCCCAATGTTTGTTTTTGAGCCGTATCCGAACATTTTTGCGTATTCAAAAAGCTTTTGTTCGCCGAGCATCGCGCCGAGTTGCGCAGACCCTCTGTTGGAGCTTTTTTCCGCGATTTGGCGTACGCTCAAAACCCCCGCGGGATGGTCGTCGGGCGGAAGCTTTAAAATCCTGCCGCGATGGGTGAGGGTTGGCTGGGCGCAGTCGAAAGTGTCGTCCTGCGTGACAAGCCCTTCGTTCAGAGCCGCAGAAATCGGGACAATTTTAAATGTCGAACCCGGTTCTATTTGCGAAGAGAGGGCAAAGTTTTTGAGGTTTGCAACAGGGTATTTGTTGTAATTGTTCGGGTCGAAAGAGGGGTAGTTTGCGAGAGCCAAAATAAATCCCGTTGCGGGGTCGCTTACTATGATTGTCGCGTTTTCGGGATTAAATTCTTCGACAATTTTTTGGAGCTGGCGGTTTGCCATTTCCTGTATTATTATGTCTATTGAAAGCTCGATGTTCATTCCGTCTGTTGCGGGTACTTCGCGCGTTCTGAAATGCGCAAGCTCGCGGCGGCGGGCGTCTTTTTCGCTTTGAATCCAGCCTTCCTGCCCCTTTAAATACCAGTCTGCGTTCTTCTCTATGCCATCGACTGCGACGCCTTCCTTGTTGACAAAGCCGATGACGTGCGCTGCCAAGCCTTCCGATGGGTAGGTGCGGACGTATTTTCTGTCGCCTGTTATTCCGTAGATTTTTAAGGCTGAAATCTCTTCATAGACGTTTTCTTCAACTTTTGCGATGAGCTTCCAACGGCGTTTGATTATTCTTCCGGAGGGGGATATTATTTCTTCGCTTTTGCATTTTTCCAAGATTTCCGAAAGCGGAAGATTTAAAATATGCGCCATTTTTGAAAGCTTTTCCCGAGTTTCGGGACGGTCGAACTTTTCCTTTATTGCTTCAGGATCGACGCCCAAGTCTATCACGGAGCGCGACGTAGCCAAAATGTTGCCGCGGGCGTCGGTGATATTGCCGCGCTTTGCGCTTATGGGGCTTACGATTTGTCGCTGGCTTTGAACAGCGTCTTTGCTGTTTTTGCTTTCAATTATGTGGAGATCGTAAAGCCGCCACAGCATAATGCAAAATATCCCCACAGTGCCAAACAGCACGGCGCGGTATCTCCATTTTGATATGAACGGCGAGCATTTCATCTCTTTGCGGTTTTGAATGTTTTGTGCTGCCCGTCGGCTCTGCGCGAGAGCAGACGTCTTTGGGCTTTTTCTCCGTTTGGCAAAATTTCTGTGATTTCGTAGGCAAGCACGACTTTATCCGCGGCGGGCGGAGCAAGCATTGAGCCTGCTTTTGCCCTCAGGCTTGACGGTGCCTGCATCTTGGCGATTTCAGCGTCCCAGAAGTCGTTTTCGCGGTTTAAAATTCTGATTTCGCTTTCGGCGCGCTTCATCTCTTTTGCAATATTCGAGCATTCGCGCATGAAAAACGACTTGCCGAGAGCGCCGCTTGTCAAAATGGCGCAAAACAAAATTGACAGCTTTAAAAATGACGGCATGAGGCTTTGTGTTTGTTTTTTCATTGTTTTACAGCTTTCTAATTGCCCTTAATTTAGCGGAGCGCGAGCGCGGGTTCTTTGAAATTTCTTCATCTGTTGCGGTTATGGGCTTGCGCGTTATTATTTCTGCAAGTTTTACGCGCTCTTGCACAAAAGAGTTGTCGAAGCGGTCTTCGGGTCTTCCCGCCATCTTTTTGAAGAATTTTTTTACTATCCTGTCTTCAAGCGAGTGGAACGATATGACCGCCAAAACTCCGCCTGAGGAAAGCAAGTTGAATGCGGCGGGCAGGGCTTTTTCGATTTCTTGAAGCTCGTCGTTTACCGCAATTCGCAAGGCTTGGAATGTCAAAGTCGCGGGATGGATTTTTGAGCGCGGATTGCGCCCCAAAACTTTTTCAACGAGGTTCGCCAAGTCGATGGTGGTTTTAAGTTCGCCGTTTTGGGCGGCGTCTTTCAACGCTTTTGCGACTTTTCTATAACGCGGCTCTTCCCCGTAATCGCGTATGATTTCTTCAAGCTCGAAAAGAGGTGTCCTTTCGATGAGCTCAAGGGCGGTAATGCCATGCGAAACGTCCATGCGCATGTCAATCGGACCTTCTTTGCGTAGCGAAAAACCGCGGTCGGCTTCGTCAAGCTGGAATGAGGATACGCCGAGATCCATTAAAATCCCGACGTATCCCGATGTTTTTAGTTCGTTCAGTTTGGAGAATGACTCTCCTATAAATTGAAATCTGCCGGGGAAATCTTTTGCAAATTCTCTTGCGCGGATTGCCGCGTCCCTGTCTTTGTCAAATGCCGTTAAAGTGCAGTTTGCACTTTCCAAAATCGCGCGGGAATGTCCGCCGCCTCCGAAAGTGCAGTCTATGTACGCCCCCCCGTCTTTCGGCGCAAGAAGCGCGACAGACTCGTTTTTCAGCACGGGTTCGTGTCCGATTTTATCGGGAAAATCTTGACTTTCAGGGCATCTTGAAGGCATCTAACAGGGCTTTGAATAGGTTTCTTTTTTTGGGTGTTGAGTTCTTTTGTTGTTTCTTTTGCTGGGAGGGTGGGAGTTCAAAATATTCCCAACCCGAACGCGGGTCTTCTCTTGCGATTGTGAGGGTGCCTGTTGAAATCAGTAGTCTTGATATGTTCTGCATTGTTTTGTCCGGTTAAATTCCAAGTTCGTTCAGCACGTCTTCAACACTTTCTCCGCCTTCTTTGTTTGACCATTCTTCAAACTTTTCAGGGTTCCAAATTTGGAAGGTTGTAAGATTGCCGATTAAAATCGTCTCTTTGGAAATTCCCGCATACGCAGTCAATTTTTCCGTAAGCGAAATTCTGCCCTGCTTGTCGCAGCCGAGACTTTCGCCCTTTCTAAAAATATTCATCAGCACCCTCTGCCTGTCCTGATTTGCCATCCCCATCTGGGAGACTTTTTCATACAGCTTTTCCATCATTTCAGGAGGGTAGAGGGTTATCGAGCCGTTCGGATTTGGGAGCGCGAGATAGGCGTTTTCGCCGTCGTCGCCTGAAAACCTCCACTTTGACGGCACAGTCAGACGACGCTTGTCGTCCATGGGACGAGTGTATTCGCCCATAAAGAAAGGTCTGGCTGTTCGAGAAGTGGACATAGTTGTATCAGTATTTTTCACCCATTTCCTACCATAATCGCCCATTTTTACCCACTGTCAACATTTTTTTGGAAAAAAACTCCATTTTTTGGAAAATTTTTTATTTTATTTAAAAAAATGAATACAAATTGATGAAAAACGACTTACGCAGAAAAAAATCGGACTTATGAAAAATTTTCTCTAAAAAAATCGCAAATTTTGAATACCCTTAAAACGAAACCGATTTTTTGCATTAAAATGGGGTTTGGGTATCCCCCCAAGCCCCATTAAAATTTTATTAAATGTAAAATCTGCAAAAATATTACCAAGTTGATGCTTCCCAATCCTTGCGAATATATAAATTTTCGTCGATTTTTTTGCTTTGCTCGCATTTTATGTTTGAGCGCAGTTTACTAATGGATTTAAATTTATCTTTAAGTCTTTTTTTCATTAAAAAGTTTTTGTAAAAATTGTGTGTTTAATTAGAAAGAATTGATGAAATATACAAAAGGTCAAAAGATATATAAATTCAAGCTTGCTGGTTCGGGGCAATACTCCTCTTATAAAGTGGCAATAAAAGAGCCGCTTTATACAACGCTTAAATATGCGTTGCATATTGGGCTGTTGAAACCCGAAAACGACGCGTCGCGCGGTGTAAAGCTTGGGGATTATTTCCACGTCGTAAAAGACTTTGATACGGAATTTGTGGAGTTAAAACGCAAAGAAGCAAAGGCGGCAAAGGATGAAATAGAATCGGCAGTTTTACCTAATAGTATATCCGACATATTTACGACAATGTCTGACAACGGTTTTTTTGTTATAGATGGCGTAAAATACTCAAATTTCTATGGAAACGGAGAAAACAGAGTTGAAGTTTGCAAGTGCGATTTTGAAGCCTTTAAAGACGCCAAGATGCTTACACGCCGCCAAGCGTACAGTCCAAATGACCCGATAACGATTATAAAGTTTGACGCTCCGAAGGCAATCTGTGTGAAAATCAGCGATATCGATGACGAGTTCGGTACGCGAGAAATTGAAAATGCCTGTGGTTTTGTAATTTGGGCTAAAAAGCTAAAAATCTTTGTAGCAGAATAATCAGACTTTTTGTTGACAATTCATCCAAAGTAATTTTTACTTGCCTTTGTAATTACGATTAAGAATCGAATTAGACCTCAAATCTTACAATCACCTCCTTTCTATGAGGTCGCCCCGCATTTATTGATGCGGGGTTTTTTTTGTTTTTGAAGGCGATGTCTTCGGTATCTATTTTAAAATATAGCGTTTATAGACATAGCCAACGCCAATCAATACCGCTCCTAACATTGAAAAAGATATAACGCGCAAAATGCCGTCCAGGTTTGAGGCGTCGAATATGAAAATTTTGCTTACTGCCACCAAAATCAAGATTAGCGACAAGTATCTGAAACTTATGTTTATTTTGCCCAATATTAACAATGCAACGCCCATTGCAAGCCATAGTGCTGAATATGAATAAAACTCTATTTGCGATGCTTTGTTATTTATAAAATTATCAGCAAAGCATAGCTTTAACTCAACATTTGCAAAAGCAAAAAGCAAAATTGCTGCCATTGCTATTGTTATGTTTCTCATTGCTTTTTGCGAAACTTTCTTGTAAAAGGCAATCATCAATATCGCAGGAATCAGCAAGTCGAAAATAGAGGCGTTAATTATGGGGTATCCGCATATATATAGACCGCTTATCCTTGCCACTGCAAGGTTGGCAAGAGATAGCAAACTCATGATAAGTATCAAAAAATAACTTGCATTTCTAATGGCGTTTGAAGAAAGGTGCTTAGAAATTATCATTCCAAGCAGTGCAACTATTCCCATAAAAGAGATTGCAATCCCTTTTGAGGCAAATAGCCAATCTTCCCCCAAAAGGCGCGCAAATAAGCAGCCTGCAAAATTGAGCACGCCGCCTCCCAAAAATAACAATATAAAGAAATCAAAAAACTTATTTGTACGGCTGTCTTTGCGTGTGTAAAAATATGCAATGAAACTTACAAACGCAAGAATTGCTATATACGATACTCTTTCAAAATCGTTTAAATTAGAAGTTAGCGTATCGCATAAAATAAGCGAGTGCCACAGAATTAAAATCGTTAAAAATGGAGAGAAAAGAAGAACTACCGTTTTAATTCCAAAATTAAACGAGTCGTCTTTTAGCAGATAAAAAAGTACCGCGTTTAAGGCTGTAATACCGGAAAGACACAGTATAAATCCGTCTTTAAAAAGTTCGCCGTTTGCGACAAATGCCATCAAAACAATATTAAAAGTTGCGATAACTAATTCTTTGCGCCCGCAACAATTAAATTTGCGTTCTAATAGATAAATAATTGCAAGCGTTCCCATTGCAATTACGCTATCAATGCTCATTCCATTGAAAGAGGCAACTGCGCCTATCACGCACAAAACAAGGCTTGCAAAAGATTTTCCCTTAAAATAAACAAATACACTTGTTGCGCATACGCACAAAAGCCCGAGTTCCGCCAAGAAAGACTTATCTTTGCACATTAGTAAAATTACCGCAGTTCCCAATGATGCCATAATGCTTATTACTGCATTTGCGGAACTTTTTATGCTTCCATATATCGCCAATGAAGCAAGCAGGCAATAAGCCAATGCCAAGTTATACATAGGCGAATGATAATGGTTTATTAAATCAAATATTGCGATGTCAAAAAACGATACAACAAGCCCCGCTGTCATAATCGCATAAGATATGAACCACTTTAATATGTCAAAATCGAGATTGTCGAAATTTTCAAAAAGTTTGGGATACTGCTTGCTTAAAGATGAAAAAACCAAACGCTGTCCTGCCCAATGAAAAATGTATGAAATAACTGTTATATACCATATAAGCCACTTAAAATCCGCAAATGAGTTTTCCAATATATGCAAATTGACCGTGAAAATCCAAATCATATTGCCTAAAAGCATAAATAATATTTGAAACACGGCATTTCTTGAAACTGATATTTTTATCGACAAAACAGAAACAACAAAGAGATACGCCAAAAGCATCAGTACACTTGGATTGCCCGTCGAAAAAATGGCGGGAGCCAAAAGCGCGCCAAACGAAGCCAAATAAATCATGGAAGTTCCATGGCAGCGCACGGAAGCAAAACCTGCCATCGACACTGCAACGCTGCCCCAGAAACTGCATTTGTTGGAAATGATTCCGTAATACTGACCCGCCGCATAAAAATCTCCGTAAGCTATTGCCAATGCAGATGCAAACAATATGGCAGATATTATGTAAAAACTTTCGTTCTTTCGCTTTAAATATTCTGAAACTATAAACAATATAAAAGAAAACCCTCCTGCGGAACATATCCGCATAAAGGGCGAAAGCAATCCGCGCTCAATGGAATATTTTGCCAAGAAAAATCCCGCAAAAATTAGAGCCAGCCCTCCGAGCCAAAGAAATATTTTCGATGCAACATAATCTTCAAAGAAAGCCTTTATTTTTTCTCCGAAATCAAAACTCGAAGTGTCAGGAGTTGAATAAACATTAAAGTCTTCAACGTTTTTAGTTTGATTTTCGGTGGAGACGGGTTCAAATTTCTCTCTGATTTGCGATTCGATTTTGTGGGCAGGGGCAGTTTTTGAAATCGGAATTTCAGATGTGTTTGCAGCCTCTTTTTTTGAAATATTAAAGCGTTCTTTTTCAAGCTTTAAAACTTTTTGATATAATCTGTTGAAAGAAGACTGCAATGAATCTATTCGGCTGTTTAAATCAGATATTCTTTTTATAAAAAACAGAATAAGAATAGCTATTGCAAATAGAAGAAACACGTTAAATTGAAAATCTGTCATAAATTAAATTTAAAAAACATATCAAATTGTTGCAAGCAATTTTTCGCGCACAATGCCAATATGGAGAGGTAAATAAAAATAGTGTACAAGGAAAACAAAAAACACCAAAAAATTTTATTTTATATTTAACATGTTTCTTGTTCGTAAACAAAGCATCAAAAACTGCAATTTTTGTGTAAAATAGTCCCTTAGTTGTTTTAGAAAATGCTCCCGTAAAAGCGCAAAAACGCGGGCTTTAATCGCCGTAAGTGCTTACAAGTAAAGGCTTTCCCGTTTAGGAAAGCCTTTTTTAAAGTGGAGCCGGCTATAGGACTTGAACCTACGACCAGATGATTACAAATCAACTGCTCTACCAACTGAGCTAAGCCGGCATTATTTTTTTAATCATCTCTGATTTTTAAAAATAATATTCGCTCAAATATGCAAAAGATTTTTCTTAAAGCAAGACTTTTTTTTATTTTTTTCAAGAAAGCTTAAAATCCGCGCTATTTTAAAGCGGTTGCATTTGATTTCAAGACTTGTCTCCAAACTATCCAAAGCGAAAATCCTCCCGTCCACATTGTATGGTGGCGAACGTCCTTTATTGATTTTGCCCCAAGATTTTCGGCTTCTTTTTTTATCATTTGGGCGTTCTTTTCGATTGTAACCTTGTCTTTGAAAAATGTCATTGAAACATCGTTCGGATAATCCGAGTTCCCGCAGCATATTGGCAGAAAGCCGAACAGGTAATAGCCGTAGTTTTCGGCGAATATCACGCCTGCGACGTTTTCGGGATTATTTTCAGGAATGTTTTTGCTGACTTGGGTTGTTGCGCAGCCGCACAGAAAAAACAGGCAAAGTGCGGGTATTAAAAATTTTTTCATTTTGCGTCCTTTTCAATCTTGAAATTTTCCGAGTAAATTGCGGCGGATATTTGGATTTCCTTAAACCAGTAAATTCCAAGCGTCGAGCCCAGATACGGAACCCAGCTGAATATGCATGTCGATGTTTGCGAAACCTGAATGTTGCTGAAAGCGTCCGCATTATCTTTTGCGCATTCGTCTTTCAGTGTTTGCATTGCCTTGTCGAGGTTTACGTTGTCGCTGAAAAGTTCAAACGAGCCGTCTGAAAGTCCGCCGCAACCGAGCGGAATGCAGTTAAAGAGGTAGTAGCCGTAGTTTGAAATTAAAATTTGCCTGTATGTTCCGTTCCCGCCTTTTATTTCGGGGGAAGAGTCTGATTCCGTGTATGTTATGCTTGTGCATCCGCAAATGCACGACAGCGCGCATGCAATGCATAGCATCTTAAAAAAATTTTTCATAAATTTCATATTATGTCTTAAATATTATTTTGAAAGAAAAAATTTTCTTTACTTCTTCGGTGCATTTAAACAAAAATTTACCGAAAATACATATTAAGATAATATTTTTATGAAATTTTTTAAGTACGCAGTTATTGTTCTTGTTGTTTTTTTTCAGTCGGGATTGTACGCTCAAAATGCCGAGCCAAGCAATGCGCCTTTGGCGGAGGCTGAAACAAAGCTTTCCGAAGAGGAGCTTGAGCATAGGCGCAGGCAGGAGCAGATAGACCAAAGCGCTATAGAAACGGTCGAGCACATGCAGAGCTTTTTAAACAGGGGCTTGGATTTGGTTGAGTCAAAATCTCCCGCGCTCGGCGGCTTTTTAAAGCGCGAATATTTTGGAATTGCGCTTGTCAGGTACGTCGTTTCCGCCCTGATTCTTTTTTTCACTTTTGTGGTTTTAAAGTATTTGTTTAATTTTCTGTTCGCGCGGCTTTTGGCGCTATCAAACAGAAATGGACAAGGCGGGTTCTGGGGCGAATTTATTGTAAAAATCCGAAAGCCCGTGAACATGGTCGTGTGGGTTTTGGGCATATATTTTGCAATCGCGTTTCTCTTCGACGATTTGGGGGTGATAAAAATCACGTCGAGGGCGATAGGGATATTGTTTTGGTGCGCCTTGTTTTGGGCGGTTGTGATTTTGGCGGACGCTCTTTTCTTTGTTGCGAACAAAAAGCTGAAAAGCAAGTCCGCGAAATCCACGGTGAATTTGCTGGAATTTTTAAGAAGGGTTGTAAAATTTTTCATCGTGGTGATTGCGGTTTTGTCAATCCTTACGAATTGTGGAGTGAATGTTAACACGATAGTCGCATCTTTGGGAATAGGCGGAATGGCGCTGGCTTTCGCTTCTCAGGACACAATCGCCAATTTCTTTGGTTCTGTGTCCATTATTTTGGACAGACCTTTCATCGTGGGGGACTGGGTCAAGACTTCCTGTTGCGAGGGAAATGTTGACGCCATAGGCTTTCGTTCGACGCGAATCAAGACTTTCTCAAACACGATGGTTACAATACCAAATTCAATTCTTGCAAAAGACAGCGTTGAGAACATGTCGAAAATGCCTGTTCGCAAGGTTAATCAGGTTTTGGGCTTTACGTATTCTTCCACTCCCGAGCAGATTTCGGAATTTTTGCCGAAACTCCGCAGTTTGGTTTTAAATACGGACGGAGTTGCCGCCAATAACGGGGCAAGGGCTGAATTTTTGAATTTCGGAAGCTCGTCTTTGGATATATCTTTGGTATATTACACAAAGGAAATAGACTATGCGAACTATGCAGACGTTCAGACGCGCGTCAATTTGGGCATAATGAGGCTTGCCCAAGAGTGCGGGCTTTCGTTTGCTTTCCCGTCCACTTCGATTTACATAGAGGAAGACAACACAAAAAAGCATTCTTAAATGAAAAATCCCGCCTGAAAAAAGCGGGATTTTTTTATTAAATTACGAATAAAAACAGGCACATTACGGCGAACAATCCCCAGGTGGGCGCGCTTATCTTTTTTATTCTCGATGAAGCTGCCATCATTAAAACATACATTATGACGCCGAATGCGAAGCCTTTTGTTATGCTGAATGAAAGCATAATCATCATCATGCAGAATATTGCCGGCATATGCTCCGCGGGGTCTTTTGTGTTCAGCGAGCCGATGCCCGACATCATCATTATGCCCACCAAAATCAGCGCAGGGGCTGTTACAAAAGCTGGTATTGACGAGATTATTGGCGTAAAGAAAAGCGCAATGGCAAAGCATATTCCAGTTATGATTGAAACAAGCCCCGTGCGTCCGCCGTCTTCTATTCCTGACGCAGATTCCACGAAGCATGTCACTGTTGACGTGCCAAGCAGCGCGCCCATTATCGTCGAGGAAGAATCGACAACCAAGGCTTTTGATAGCGATTTCGGCTCGCCGCCGTGATTTTCAGATTCCATTCTTTTGCAGAGCGCCACAACTGTCCCGATGGTGTCGAACAAGTCGAGCAAAAGCAGGGTGAATATTACGGGAAGAGAAGTTCTGATGTCCCTGAACGGATAAGCAAAATCGAGCGCGCAGAAAGTTTGCGATATTGAATTTGGAAGCGACACGATTTTCTCGGGCATTTTCGCTAGGGGAAGTCCGTCTGCGTCGGGCACGAAGAATGCGATGGCGGTTATCGCGAGTATGGAATAGATAATCGCGCCGCGCACTTTTTTGGCAATCATGAACGCCATTGCCGCAAAGCCGAGCAGGGTAAGCCATACTTGCGGAGTGTCCAAATTGCCGAGGGCAACGAAGGTGGCGTCGTTTTTTGAAATTATGCCCGAATGCTGCAAGCCCATGAACGCAATGAAAAGCCCGATGCCGCATTGCAGCGAAATTTTAAGAGCGTTTGGAAGGGATTTTATGATTTTTTCCCGCACTCCGCATATTGAAATCAGCAAAAACACTATGCCGTTATAAAAGGTCACCGACAATGCCTGCTGCCATGTAAGCCCCATTCCGGCGCAAATTATTACCGCGAAGTAGGTGTTTGTCCCCATTGCGGGGGCGGCGGCAATCGGCAGGTTTGAATAAAGCCCCATTGCGATTGACGATATTATGGTGGCAATCGCAGTTACGGTAATAAGCCCTGCGGTTTCCATTCCCGTGCTCGAGAGGATTGCGGGATTTACCGCCAGAATGTAAGACATTGCGGCAAATGTCGTAAATCCTGCGGTAATTTCGGTTTTTACCGTCGAATTGCGTTTTGAAATTTCAAAAAATCTGTCTAAAAAATTCATTGCCGAAACTATTGTTTTTTTATCCTGACGTGGCAACTTAAAATCCAAAAAAAAGCGCGCCAAAATTTTCGGCGCGCTTGCGTGCAATTAAAATTTTAAATTATTCGCCGTAAACGATGCATTCGAACTGACCAAAGCCCATTATGTTTTTAACCTTCCAGTCGATTGCATGAATTGTTTTTATGTTGCCGTTTTTAACCGCTGCCGCAATGCTTGCATCTCCTTGCGCCACCAAGCCGAGGAAGCTTTTGCATGAAGATTTGCCGACCTTCATTTTTGATACGTCAAGCGAAGATGATGTTACATTCACGGGGACTTGCAAATCAGTGAAAATCGTGCCTTGTGGTTGAATTGTCGCGCATCCTGCAAGCAGGAGAACTGCTATTGACGGAATAATAATTTTTTTCATATTTATTTTATATTTTAGAGTTTTTAAACCATATATTAAGCAATATGCTTTTATGTCAAGACTTAAAATAAATATTGAAAATATGTCAATGCTTTTTTTAGGAGTTTTTGCTTGAATTGAGTATTCTAGCCGAATTTAAAACAACCATTACGGATGCCAAATTGTGCCATATCGCTCCCGTCACTGGGTTAAGTATCCCATAGGCTGCGAGGATTACCGCAAGGACGTTCACCGACATTGAAATTGTTATGTTGGTTTTTATAGTTAGAATTACTCTTTTTGACAGCGCAAATATTTTTGGAATGCTTGAAAGATTGTCATTCATTATTATTATTTCCGCATTTTCAAGCGCGATGTCGGAGCCGAGGTTTCCCATTGATATTGAGCAGTCCGCGTATGCGAGGCTCGGGGCGTCGTTTACGCCGTCGCCTACCATGCAGACTTTGCCGTTCTTTTTCAGCTCTTCAATCGCTTTCAGTTTGCCGTCGGGGAGCATGTTGGCGTAAAAAGTCTTTATGCCTGCAAGTTTCGCGGTTTTTTCGGCGGATTTTTCATTGTCGCCTGTTAGCATCACGCAGTCTGCGCTTTTTAAAATGCTTTTTACGGCTTCTGCGGCGTTTTCTTTTAAATTGTCTTCAAACGCGATGTATCCGAGCGTTTTGCCGCCCGCTTTTACAACTGCAAGCGTTTGCCATTCGCCGCCCTGTATTTTTTTAAGTTCGTCTGCGTCGGGTTTCCCGACATACACCTTTTGGTCTTCGCATTCGCATTCCACGCCGAAGCCCGGCAATACTTTCTGGTTTGATGAGGGCAGGGGCGATATGGATTTTTCCTCTGCGAATTTTAATATCGCATGTGCTATCGGGTGCGTCGAAGAGGCTTCCGCGGACGAGGCGTACTTTAAAACGTCGCTTTCGCCAAACGGCGCGTTTGCAATGACTTTTCGGACGCTTATTTTGCCCGTTGTCAGCGTCCCTGTCTTGTCGAAGGCGAAAGTTTTGCATTTGCCAAGCTCTTCGAGGGCGGTTGCGCTTTTTATTAAAATGCCGCGCTTTGCCGCAAGTCCGATGCCTGCCGCAATCGCTGTCGGGGTTGCGAGGACGAGGGCGCACGGGCAGAACACGACAAGAATCGTAACTCCCCTTGTAATCGACTCGACGGGGGATTTCCCGAGTGCAAAATGCGCAAACATCCCCGTTAAAATAGAAAAGAGTATTGCGGCGGGCACGATGTACGACGCCCATTTGTCGGCAATCCTCGCGATTGGTGCGCGTTTGCCTTCCGCCTCTTTTACGAGGGCTATCATTTTTGCTATCGCGCTTTGCGAAGCGTCTTTCAGAGCTTTTATTTCAATCCTGTTTTGCGCGTTGAAGGTTCCCGCCAGCACGCTGTCTCCCGCCGATTTTTCAACAGGGACGCTCTCTCCCGTCAAGTTTGACTGGTTGACGGATGTCGAACCCTCCAAAATCACGCCGTCAGCGGGAATTTCCGAGTATGGCAAAACAACCAATATGTCGTTTGGCTTTATCTCGGAGGCTTCAATTTCGACCGTTTCATTGCCTCTTTTAAGGAGCGCCTTTTGGGGCGAAAGAGACGCGAGCCTTTCAATGCCTTTGCGCGACTTCCCGACCGTGTATTCTTCGAGCATTTCGCCAAGCGCCATTAAAAACGCTATTTCTCCCGCCGCGAAAATGTAGCTTGAATGGGAATGCCCGCCCGCCGCTTCGGGATTTGCCAAATATATGAATTGAAGGAGTATCGCCGCAAGCATTGCCGTTGTAATCAGAAGCGGTGCGGTTATCTTGCCGTTTTCAATGAGAGATTCCCTTGCCGATTTTGCGATTGGAAGCCCGCACAGTATCACCGCAATCCACGACGGGTCGGATAGGGGAAAGTGGATCCAGCCAATCCATTCTCTGGAAATGCAAAAACTCAAAACGAGTGCCGCGAGTGAAATCAGAAGCCTTGATTTTTCGCTTAAAAAGCTTTCACTCTTTTTGCCGCATCCGCATTGCCGGCTTTCGCATTCGTGTTTTTCTTTGTGTTTGCATCCGCATTCATGTAAGTGTTTTGCGCCGCTTTGGCAGCATTTATGCGGTTCTTCTTCTTTATGATGGCAGCAGCATCCCATAATTATCTCACTTTCTTTAAATATTCCACAAGTTCATCGACAAGCGTTTCGTCCTTGTGTTGCAGGGAATTTTTTATGCAGACTTTCAAATGGCTTGCAATGACGCTTGTCCAGACTCCGTGCAGCGCGCCCGATATCGACGATATTTGGCGGAGAATATCAATGCACTGCTCGTCTTCATCTATCATTCTTTGTATTCCGCGGACCTGCCCCTCTATCCGTTTGAGGCGCAGGCACAGCTGTTTTTTTTCGCTTTCGATTCTGCAATGTGGTGCATTTTTTTTGTTTTTCATAATACCATATACCCCTATACCCTATAATGCCTGTGTCAAGCTTTTTTTGGGGAAATATTTCCGTGCGCCAAGCGGCATATTTTGCGCGGATTAGGCGTCGCTTGCTTTACTGTAATATTGCAAGCGTTTGACGCGGCACAAAAAGTTCGTTTATATTAAGGTCATGAAAAAAATATTTCCGCTTTTATTGCTTTTGGCATCTTTTCCTTTTGACACTTTTTCGCAAAGCAGGCTATATCCGCAGCATTTCGATTTATGCGAGGTCAGCTTGGGCGGCGGGATTTTTAAAAACGCCATGCAAATCAACAACAGGCTTTTAATGGAATATGACCACAACCGCCTGCTAACCCCCATTATGCGCCAGGCGGGCTTTGCCGACTGGGAAAAACGCCATCCTAATTTCCGCAACTGGGCGGAGGGGGACTTTCGTTTGGACGGGCATATCGCGGGGCATTACCTTTCGGCGTTGGCGTTCGGGTATGCTTCGTCGGGCGATAAAAAAATGAAGGCGGAGCTTTTGTCGCGCTTAAATTACATGGTTGACATGATAGACAAGGCGCAATCGACTTTTGATGGCGACAAAAGCGGAATGTATGGATATGCAGGCGGAATGCCCCACAACGAAATGTGGATAAACATTTATAACGGCAATCCGACTTTTGCCTACAAAGCGGAAGGTCGTGATTTTTACGGCGCCGTTCCATTTTACGTAATCCACAAAATGTACGCGGGGCTTCGCGACGCCTACGTTTACGCGGGGAACAAAAAGGCAAAAAAATGCTTTAAAAAACTTTGCGACTGGGGCATAAATTTAGTCTCCAACCTAAGCGACAAACAGCTTCAGGATTTGCTGAAAATCGAGCACGGCGGAATGAACGAAGTCTATGCCGACGCCTATAAAATTTTTGGTGAGCAAAAGTATTTGGACGCCGCCAAACGCTATTCGCAAACCGAATTCATCGACGGAATGCAGACTCTTAACCGCGACTTTTTAAGCGGAAAGCACGCCAACACCCAGGTTCCGAAATACATCGGCTTTGAGCGTATTTCCCAGCTTGACAAAAATTCCGAAGATGCAGGTTTGATGTCGAAATACAATTTGAGCGCGCGCAATTTCTGGACGGACGTTGTAGAAAACAGGACGCTGTCTTTTGGCGGCAACAGCGTTGACGAACATTTCTTGCACCAGGACCAAGGGATGCGCTACATCGAGCGCACAGACGGGCCGGAAAGTTGCAACACAAACAATATGTTAAAGCTTTCGGAAATGCTTTTCGACGATGCCCACGACGCCAAATACGCGGACTTCTACGAAAAGGCGATGTTAAACCACATCCTTTCAACCCAAAATCCGAGAACGGGCGGATATGTCTATTTTACGAGCGTGCGCCCGATGCATTACAGAATGTACTCGCAGGTAAACAAGGGCATGTGGTGTTGCGTGGGAACGGGAATGGAAAACCACGGCAAGTACGCCCACTTCATTTATACGCACGATAAAGACACGCTTTTTGTGAACCTCTTTGTGGAAAGCGCGCTGAAAAACAAAAAGTTTGCGGTAAGGCAGACGACTAAATTTCCGTACGAACCAAAAAGCGAAATTGTTGTCGAGAAATCAGGCATGTATTCCATCGCGGTGAGGAAGCCGTCATGGTGCAAAAATTTTGAGGTATTCGTAAACGGGAAAAAATCAGGCGAAGAAACATCAGGATACTTGAAGATAACCCGCAACTGGAAAAAGGGCGACAAAATTTCAGTCTCGATGCCGATGGAGCTTTCCTTGCAGGCATGCCCATCAAATGAAGATTATGTTGCTTTTACTTACGGTCCTGTCGCGCTTGGAGCGGTTGTGAGCCGCGAAGAGCTTGTGCGCCAGTTCGCTGAAGAGGGCAGAATGGACCACGCTCCCGGAATAGGTAAACAGTGGAATTTGCTCGACGCCCCGATTCTCTTGGGAGACAGAGAAAAACTCCTTGAAAAAATCCGCCCTTGCGACATCTCAAAATTGGAATTTAAGATAGATGAAAACGTCTATGCCGATAAAAAACACGCCAATCTAATATTGCAGCCGTTCTTTAAAATCCACGAAGCCCGCTATATGCTATATTGGTTCCAACCCTCAAAGGAACGCTGGCAGGAGCACAAAAACAAGATGCTGGAAATCGAAAACGCAAAGCAGGAGTTGGAAAAACGCACGCTCGATTTTGTCGCAACGGGTGAACAGCAAAGCGACGCGGGGCACGTTTTGAAAGGGTCGTTCGGCAAAGGCGAATATAACGGCGAAAAATACGTGGATTCATGGATTGGCGGATGGTTCAGCTACCTTTTGGAAAGGAAGGGAAAAAAGAATGTTGCACTTAGAATGCGCTTTACGGCGGGAGATTCATATAGAAAATGCACCATTTCAATAAACGGCAAAGTCTTTAAGGAAAATTTTTCTCCCGTTCCTCAAAACGGCGAACGCGGTTTTTTTGAAATCGAAATGCCAATTCCGGAATCATTTTTAACGGAAAGCGACGAAGTTGTAGTGAAATTCGAGGCGAACAAGGGAACTCCGAACCCGGGGCTATACTACCTCCGCCTTGTCGAGGGCAAATAGATAATATTCCATTTTAATTCCCGCTTTTTCAGAAATAAAATATTGCAGACATTCTCCCGTAAAACACTCGAATAATTGCCTACCCAAGACCGCTCTTCCAGCGGTCTTGGGCTTTTAGATTAACACATTATTTATCGTAAACTAAATTGACAATTTTTATAAATTGTGTTGTTTTATAAAATTAAAGTATATCAAAGTGTAATTTATGTTTTAAGTGAAAGAAAAATTTTTTCAGTATAAAGAGCATAGAAAAAAGCACAAAAATGACACCATTAGTTTTTCACAATTTTATATTTGTAATTTGTTTTCAATCCCTTTGCCAATCAACAAAAAAACCGCCCGAAGCATAAGATTCGGACGGTTTTCATTACGAGGCATGGGTGGGAATCGAACCCACGGTGAAGCTTTTGCAGAGCCTTGCCTTACCACTTGGCTACCACGCCGTAATTTAAAGTTTATAAAACAATCATATATTGTTTCGTTAATCAAGCAAAAAATAAAAACTCCGCCTGAAATTTTTTATTATTTTAAATCGGAGTTTGTTTTTCACCTTTCAGGTATATTGTTTTGGGATATATTGAAAAATCTTTGCAAAGTCAGGCTTTAGCCGTTTCCTTTTTGCGGATTTCAATGAAAGGCAATATTCCCAATATTGAACATCCGCAGAATGTCGCCGCAAGAAGAACTATGGGATTGTTCGATATATTATTTAGCAGTATGGTGCACGCGAATGCCGTTCCGAGCTGTGAAAAGCCGAATATCGCCGACGCCGTGCCGCTTTTGTTTGATTCCGAAAACGGTTTTAACGCCAAATTTGTGGTAAGCGGAAAAAGCATTCCCAAAAAGAACATTGTTGCAAACAGGAAAAGCGCAAAAAGGATCAGGCTGTTTAAGAAATGTGCAGACGCAAAAAATGCCGCCGAGCATAGTATCATTGAGGCAAACGCAAGTTTTAGATAATATGCCGACTTGTTTTGTCCGCTTTTCTTTGAAATGTACGCGGAGCCGAGCATTATGGAAAGGGAATTCGCGAAAAATATTACGGAAAACAGCCTTCCTGATACAGAAAAATTTTCCATAAATATCAAAGAAGAATTCGATATGTAAACCATCAGGGCAGTATAAATTGCGCATCCTGCGGCGTTTGCCGCCATAAACTTGCCGTCTTTTAAAACTTGAATGCCGTTTCCAATAAAATTTCCCGACACGCCGATATTTTTGTTTGTCTCTTTCAAAAAGAAGAAAACCGTAAAGAAAGACAAAATGCCAGCAATATTTTTGACGAAGGGAAAGAATCTGTTATGACGGCTCTCGACAGGACAACGGGCGCGCAACCGAAAAATGCCTGAAAGAATCTTGCAATCCACATAAATTCTATTGACGTGGATATTGCGCACATAAAAGTTGCAATCGTAAAGGCGATGAGGGAAACAAGCATTGGAAGTCGCCGTCCCACCGCGTCGCTTATCATTCCCCAGAAAAGCTGCCCTGCCGCAAAGCCTCCCAAAAATATTGAAAGCGTTGCCTGGACATTTGCGATAGAGGTATTTAGAGACTTTGATATATCCATAAATGAGGATATATAAGTGTCGATGCTAAGGGGTTCCAACGCGGTTGCAAGCGTGAGAACCAGAATTATTATGATTTCGTTTTTGTTAATTTCGCATTTTTTATTATTTATCATAACCGACTCTTCCCGAAAGAACAGAAGGTTGCGGATATTTGACTTCCGACTAGTCTATACAACTATGTATATATTATTTTAACGCTACAAATTAAAACACTCAAATCAAGTTTTTTGTGGGAAAACGGCAAAGTATTTTTGCTTTTTCGACGGACATTTTCAGCGTCGCAGGCTCTTTTTTATTTAACTTGCAAGCTCCATCGCGCACGAAGTTTAGAAGCACGCTTAGTTTTTCAATGCGCCTGCCACCGCAAATTTCTGCGCTTAAACCCATTGAAATTATAATCTGTTATTTGCAGAAAAACTTTGATTGGAAAGATAAAAGTTTGCCGACACCGCAGTGCAAATAAAAATGTGTTATGCTTTTTGGGCAAATATCGATAAATTAATTATGAAGAAAATATTAAAGAATATCGAGATCAACAAGGTTTTGACGCTTGCCGGCATGGTTTCCGTTCAGCAGGGGCAAATCGTCAGCAAAACGCTTGTCCAGAATAAAAATGTCAGCATAACTCTGTTTAGTTTTGACAAGGGAGAGGAAATCGGAACGCACGATTCTTCCGGAGACGCCATGGTTAGCGTTTTGGAAGGCGAGGGGCGCTTCAAAGTAGGCGACACGGAACATATCGTTAAAGCGGGAGAAACTTTGGTAATGCCTGCAGGAGTTCCACATTCTGTTTCTGCCAAAATTCCGTTTAAATGGATTTTAGTCGTGGTGTTCCCCAATTCATAAGTTTGCCGTCAGCAAAAAAATTATTTGGATTTTTTTGAAGGGGGTGGGTTGAAAAAACGGTTTTACGGGGCACAAAAAAAAGGATTTCCAAGTGGAAATCCTCAGACTGCTGACAAAGTACAAA
>OKTE01000147.1_pt1 | contig 52747 bp, 44 predicted proteins | sample 1606151 | NCBI WGS metagenome assembly OKTE01 (sample SAMEA3879527, study PRJEB24766) | human gut metagenome | biome: human-associated habitat; feature: feces | place: USA | collected 1985/1987 | reverse complement strand
TTCCTTCTTTGCCCTCCTTTTTTTTATCCATTCCACAATCTTTGACGTAGAGCGTTGATAATTGCCCATATTTTCCCACTTTTCCCAAAAAATCTACAAAAAATCTACAAAACTTTTTTATGTTTTTCTGCTTAAACAGAGTTCATTGCATTGAGTTTATTTATTCCACAAATCCTGACAATAGAAAGAAAAGCATTGATAGAGATTTTATAGGAATCTCTTTTAAAATTACGGATTGACGAATTTTTGTTTTGGGAGATTATTTCATTATGAATGCCTATTTGATTTTATTTGCCGCAATCGTCTTTGAAATTATGGCGACTTCTCTTGTCAAGCTTTCAAACGGATTTACGAATTTGCTTCCGACATCGGTTTTGTTGGTTTTTTACGGAATTTCTTTTTATCTTCTGTCGCTTTCCGTAAAGACGATTCCGCTTGGTATAGCTTACGCAATTTGGTCCGGAGTTGGGATTGTCGTCATATCTTTTGTAGGGATTTTTGCCTTCAAGCAGAATCTTGATTTTCCCGCAATACTTGGAATTGCGCTGATTATGATTGGGTGTGTAATCATAAATATTTTTTCAAAGTCATCGGTTCATTAAATTAAAATTCCGCGATTTTTCATAAAGACGGGACAAGTTTTGTAAATCGCTTGTCGGTGGATTGCACTGTGCTTCGCTTGCCCTTTGGGTAAATTGCGGTTACAATTTATGCTATCCCTGCCAAACACAAAAAAACCGCAGTTTCCTGCGGTAATTTTTCAAGCTGGCGTCCCCACGGGGATTGTGCTCGCGGCTTGGTTTTGCTTTACAAAATCCGCGCCGTCTCGGCACTCGCTACGCTCGGCTCTTTTTGCGAATGCAAAAAGCCACCGTCTCAGGCTGTCGCTTCGCGCCACCTTCGGCGTCGAACCCCAAGGGGTTCTCATCCCGTTGGAATACAAAAAAGCCCGCAAATGCTCTTGTTTGCAGGCTTTCTTAAATGGCGGGAGAGGTGGGACTCGAACCCACGACCAACGGTTTAGAAAACCGCTGCTCTATCCACTGAGCTACACTCCCATTTTTTTTAAAGATTTCTTTTATACCCTCTTTTTTTCTTCTATCAAGAAAATTTTTTAATCTCGCGCTATTTCGTTTCCTTATTTTTGACTTTTATCAAGCCGTTTTTTTTTAAGGTTGTTCTTTGCGGAAATTTTTGCAGAATATTTATTTATGGTGTATGGCAATTTTAATTGGTTTAATGCAATGGCGGTTTTTAGGTTTTTGCTTGTTATATTTGCAAGCTTGTTTATGTTGCCGGTGTTTGCGAAAGCCCTTGTGAAAGAAGGTATGCGCGAGGCTTTGCAGTCGGTTTTAAATTCGGGAGAGGATTTGGTTTTGGAGCCGAACGTGGTTTATGAGCTTGACGGTGCGTTGAATTTCAAAAAAGAAAATCAAAAGCTTTACACAAAAGGCGCGAAAAATCCTTCGGAGTATGCTGTGTTGAGGCTTGTTTCGGATGTTCAGTCGCGGCTTTTAAACGGATTGGGCGTGCGGGGAGTTGTCGTTAAAAATGTTGTTTTCGACGGCTCGAAGTATTCCGAAAACAGGAAGGTTGGAATTCGCGATAGTTTGGTGCAGATGGGAGGTCGCGGCGGCGACAATCAGGTTGTTCAAAACTGTGTGTTTTTAAATTCGAGGGGGTGGTCGATGTTGCACGTTTTCGAGCCTGCCAAGAACATTGGCATCTTTGACAATTTTTTCTTTTCGTCGGGCGCGGATTGTCGCGGGTCGGGGGCGCATGCGGGAGAGTCTTTGCCTGTTTGGGGCGACGGAATTTCGCTTGCCTCGAAAAACTCCAAAGTCGCGGGCAACATAATAATAGATCCCACCGATGTCGGCATTGTGGTTTTTTGCGCGTCGGGTTCTTTGGTTGAAAGAAATGCTGTCGCCGCCGTTTCGCGGGAGGCTTTGGGCGGTATAAACATGGTTGACGCGGTTAAACATTATTTGATTTCCGACAAAAAATATGATTACCGAGGTGTTTGCGTCAGGGAAAATTTTGTGGAGGCGTTGGGTGCGCGCGTTCATATCGCGTATCCGATAGGAAAGCACATTTGGGGACCGGGCAAGAATGCGGGGAAGTCGGGCATAGTGCTGGTTGGCGGGGAGCTTTTGGAAAACGAGATGTCGGGCAAGTGCATGGGTTATGGCATTGCGGTTTCGGGGGCTGAAAATTTCATTGTAAAGGGAAATGTTTCAACTGCCAAATATTCGCGCATTGGAGACGGCTTGAGCTATAAGCTTCCCGATGGTCCGTGCGCTTTCATATATGATTTTGAAACTGTCAAAGGCTGTGAATTGCAGCCTGAATTCAAGAAAAGCGTTTCGCATATCATTCATTTGCTTGCGTGCAATTTTGGTAAGAAGCGCGAAGATTTGGGCGGATTCAGAATGTACGGCTATGGAGATTTTGAGGCGGAGGGCGCGATAGAAACCGCGTATCTTGAAATGCTTTGCCGCGAGCCTTCCCTTTCTGAATTTGAATACTGGAAGGCCAAAATAAACGATGAACGGCTTTCAGCCGACGCAATCCGTTTAGAGCTTTTGAAGTCGGGCGAATTCAAGAAGCTTTTTGGCGATGTAAAGCCTTGCGATTTGCATTGTTTCAGGGCGGCGGTTTGGCTTAATTCGTTCTCGGAGTTGTCCGCAAAAAAAGAATGGGCTTTGGCGGGCGCAAAAGACAGGATGAATATGCTTTGGCGCAGTGTTTCGGGCAGGGCAGACGGCGCAAAAAAAGGCGCGCAAAAACGCGCGCCATGAAAATTTGCATTTATCAGCCGACTTTCGGCAGGCGAGAGAGGTTTTCCTGCAATTCCGCGTCCGTCGGGATATAGTCGGTCATTTGGCGGTCGTTGTACTTTTGGTAGGCGTACATGTCGAAATATCCCGTGCCTGTCAAGCCGAAGAGGATTGTTTTTGCTTCGCCCGTTTCTTTGCATTTCAAGGCTTCGTCCATTGCCGCTTTGATTGCGTGGCTGCTTTCGGGAGCCGGCAAAGTTCCTTCAACTCTCGCGAACTTAACGGCGGCTTCAAACACTGAAGTCTGGTCAACGGAAACTGCTTCCAACAGCTTGTCGTCGTAAAGCTGGGACAATATCGGGCTCATTCCGTGGTAGCGCAATCCGCCCGCGTGGTTTGCGGACGGCATAAATTCAGCACCGAGCGTGTACATTTTGGAAAGCGGGCAGACCATGCCCGTGTCGCAATAGTCATATGCAAATTTGCCGCGCGTAAGGCTTGGGCATGATGCCGGCTCTACTGCGATAAACCTGTAATCGGCTTCACCCCTTAATTTTTCGCCCATAAACGGCGCAATCAATCCGCCGAGGTTTGAGCCGCCGCCCGCGCATCCGATTATTATGTCGGGCTTTATGCCGTATTTTTCAAGCGCGATTTTCGATTCAAGACCGATTATCGACTGGTGCAGCATAACCTGGTTTAGCACCGAGCCCAAAACATAGCGGTAGCCGTCGGTGTTTGTTGCGGCTTCCACCGCTTCCGAAATCGCGCAGCCGAGGCTTCCCGAAGTGTTGGGATGTTCCGACAAAATTTTCCTGCCGACCTGCGTGGTGTCTGAGGGCGAAGGCGTTACCGACGCTCCGTAAGTGCGCATTACTTCTCTTCTGAATGGTTTTTGCTCGTATGAGCACTTCACCATGTAAACTCTGCAATCCAACCCGAAAAAGCCGCAAGCCATTGAAAGGGCAGTTCCCCACTGTCCCGCTCCCGTTTCGGTTGTCACGCCTTTCAGTCCCTGCTTTTTCGCGTAATAGGCTTGCGCGATTGCGGAATTGAGCTTATGGCTTCCAGAGGTGTTGTTGCCTTCAAATTTATAGTAAATTTTTGCGGGAGTTTTCAGTTCCTTTTCCAAAAAGTATGCTCTGATTAGCGGGGACGGGCGGTACATTTTATAGAAATCCAAAATTTCCGAGGGGATTTCCGTATATTGGTTTGTGTTGTCGAGTTCCTGCTTTACAAGCTCGCCGCAGAAGACTGCTTCGAGTTCGCCTGCCGTCATGGGCTTTAAAGTTTGCGGGTTTAAAAGCGGGGCGGGCTTGTTTTTCATGTCCGCGCGCACGTTGTACCACGCATTGGGCATTTCTTTTTCGTTTAAATAAATTTTGTATGGAATTTCGCTCATGGATATTTTTTTAATGATTGACCGCAGTCTTACTCAAAACTGCCTCTTTTTCAAATACAAAATTTTGCGCGGGGGCGTCTTTTAATTTTCAACGACCGGCAAAATCTGGCTTGTGTCAAGCGGAATGCTTTCTGATTCCGGAATGTTGGTTGAGAACACATAGAGTATCGCGCGCTCCGATTCTGTTCCGCCGAGCATTCTTTGAATCATGAGCTTTGGCTTTTTTCTTGTGTCGAATATTGAAATAAGCCCCATTTTGTATTTTCCCCTCATCGGGAAGTCCGCTTTCCAAATTTCAAACGGATTCAAAAAATGCGGCTTGTTTTTGTATGTTGCTCCAATCCTGTAAGGGGACAGGTTTATTATTGCGGAGGAGCCGATTGGTATGTTTTCAAAAGAAATGTCGGCAACTTTGGTTTCGAGTTTTTCTTTTTCGGGGATAATTCCCAATACAAGGCTGTTTGACGGGGCGTTGAAAGTTGCCGCTTTTTCAAAATATTCCTTGCCGTCTTCGAGTTTCCTGTAAAAAAGGCTTATCTTTTTGTTTTTTGCAACGGCGTATTTTTCCCCAAGCTGTTGTTTTGGTGCGAAATGAACGCGCGCATAGTATTCTCCGACTTGCGCGTAAAGGGCGGGCTGTGAATTTCCTTCCCCGAGCCAAATCAAGTGAAATGCGGTTGTGTTTGCGTTTGGTTTCGGCCAGGAATAATTTTCCAATACTCTGCTTTTTTCTGCCGATAAACAAAGTAGCGGCAATGTCGTCAAGATGGCAAGTAGCAATTTTTTCATTGATTTGTTATATAAATATGTATTTACTATACATTAAATAAATTTTTACTACCATATCAATTACTACCATGCAATACAAAAATGTTAGAAAACGCAAGGCGTTTGCCCTTGTGCTTGCCATAGGCGCGATGGCGTTTATGGTTTTGCTCACTCTTACGCTTTCGGCGATAATAAGTTCAAAACTGCGCATTTTAAACGCCCAAAAAGAACAGCGCATGGCGCGCGCAAATGCCCTCCTTGGATTGAGCGCGGCGGTTTCAAGTTTGCAGAAGTCTCTCGGTCCAGACATGGTGGTTTCTGCTCCTGCCACGATTTTGGACGCCGATCCCGACACCGTTAAAATAGACGATGTCCGCTCTCCGTTTTTGGTGGGGGCTTTCAAGGTAAACAGGGGCGATGAATTTTCCACTCCGCTTGAGTTGCAGGAAAAAAACAGAGAGTATGCCGACAGGCTGAAAAACAGGGAGTCTGTTTTTGATTTAAACGCGGTAAGCTGGCTTGTTTCGAGCAATGCGCCCGTTAGAAATCCCGCAACGCAGTCTTTGCGCGAACTTAACGGCGAGGTCGTGAAGCTTGCGGAATACAAGCAGCTTGAAGAGTATCCGAGCGACTTTGGGGGATTTGTGGAAGCTTCGTCGAAGTTTGGGGAAGTAGAGGTTTTGGCGGGAAAAATTCCGCTTAAAAACGGCTCTTACGCCTGGTGGGTGAGCGACGAGAGCGTCAAGGCGAAGATAAATCTGACACGCCCCGACACCTATCTTGACGGCGAGGACATGGGAGATGCCGCGTCTTTTTCCGCTCCCGCAGATGCGAGGGTCGCGCAAATTTCAAATTTGGATTTCTTAGAAAGCCTTTCGAGATTGCAGCTTAATCCGTTTTTGCCGTCCTTTTCCGAAGAATCCGCCTTGGCTCTTAGAAAAATCAGCTCTTTGGACGAATTTTCAATTCTCGATTCAAGCCTGAAAGATTGGGCAAAGGACAACAAGGGCGACTATACGGCGGTATCCGCAGGCTTGCCCGTTGACGTTGCAAACGGCAGGCTTAAAGAGGACCTTACCGTATATTTGCAGACGGGAAAAGGGCTTAACGATTCCGACCCGATAATACGCGGAAGCGGAGATTCCGACCCCGACTATACGGGCGTCGATTTCGGGATTTCAGACTATTCGCAAAATATGCCGCGAATGGGGCTTTTGAAAGGCTTTGCAAATTTGGTTTCGGACGGCGAAAACGGGCGCACCCCGAAGTTTGAAACCGCAGTTGAGCCTCTCGGGCACAAATCGACCCCGTCGGAGGTTCAGCACGGTATTTTCCCCGTGGTTTCCGCCATAACCTACCACTTCCAGCTTTTTTACGACAACAATTTGTCAACCGACAACAATATAAATTTATACCTCATGTTCTATCCGCGCGTCCGAATTTGGAATCCGCACAGCGTGAGGCTTGAAAGGTCCGACTATATTTTAAAAATCGGCTTGCCGTACACCATACAGGTATTTGCCGCCGAAAGCCCCGTTAACGGAAGCAGCAACCGAAGAATAGGGGCGTTGATTGCCCGCGGCGACACAGAACGCTATTTGGTTGATCCTCAAAATGCGGAAACTGCATATTATTACAATCCGTATGCCGTTTTCAGCGCAGGTTCGTCTTACGGAACTTTTGAAAAGCATTTTACAGACGTTTTCAAAAACAGAATGTTAAAGAGGGGAAAGGGCGTCAGAAGCGGCGGCAATTTAAAAGACGAGGGAATGCCCGCCATCTCGCTTGGCATTAAAGACCTCGCGTTAAACCCCGGAGAAAATGTCGAGCTTACCATTCAGAAAACCACGGAGTTTCGCGATTCCTCGTTTGGCAATGCGGACGGCATGGTGCGTTCGACAAACATAAATTCGCTTCCGTTGCTTGAGCCCGGAGTTGTGGCGCACCCGAGCGCGCGCACCATCGAGGCAAACAAGGGGGGGCGTATTTTCCCGTAAATTCGGGGGCGAGGGTTTCCACAACCATTTCAAAGCAAAGCCTTTCTTCCGTTTGGGACAGCGATCCTTTCAGCATCTTAAAGCCGAGCGTGTTGCAGGCTTCAAAGCTTAAAACTCTTCACGCGAACTGGAGGGTTGTCCCGTCGTATTTTTTAAACAACGTAAGGGAGCAGGAGAAAACGAAATTTCCTCCGCGCCCAAGCTGTGAATTGTGGCGGGTTTCGGGCAAGAACGCTCCCGAGTTTTTGACTTCGATGGATTTTACCGCGTTAAACGAGGGCGGAAATCCGAATATCGCAAACGGCAAGGGCTTCTTTAATGATTACTGGTTTGTAGAGGGGCAGAACGAGCATAATTCAGTATTCATGCCTTACCGCTTTTCGACGGTCATCGGTTGGGACAATTCAATAATGAAAGAGTGGACAGGCTCTTCAGCGTACAGGGGATATTTCAGATACGGGGCGTTGGCGCAGCCTTCAAATTGCGGCTGGTATCAAATTGCATGCTCGATAGGCTACGGGCTTGCGGGCTACTTTCAGGATAGCGGAATTTACCAATGGGAAAACGGGGCGATGCCCGATTGCATATTGCCGAGAATTCCGAAAAAAAGCGAGCTTGTCGGCGGGGCTTTGGGAGTCAACACTTTTAATAACGGGACTTATTTTGTATCGAATGCGGAAGCCAACACTGCTTTCGCCACCGCGCCATACTACAATTTAAGCAGCGGTTCGAACAAGCCTTTCGGAATGCTGAAAGCGGGAAACTCCATCACTTATGACGACGCCCACAACGCAAAAAATTCCGATAAAAAAGAAAGTATTTTGATGATTTCGCATTCGTGGGCTATGTGCACTTATTCCGCGCCGAAGGGCTGGGGCGGAATATACAATTCTTCAAGAGTATGGCCGTGGCCGATGCTTTCAAACTTCATGCGCGATAGCGGCGAGGCGTGCCGCGTTTACAAGCCGCACGGAATGGTTGCTCCCCTTGTCTGCCTGCAAAGCGACCCTCCGCGGAAATCGCTTTTGAGCGAAACCCACTTTGAAATTTCAAGCGGCACTTGGAACAGCTACAATCTCATCGACGAGAACGGAAAAATACCGAATAGCAGTGCGGTAAGGGGAAGCATGGACTGGATTTCAAATTACAGGAACACGGGCGACAGGTACTCTTCTTCCGACAGATACACTGCTCCCGTTTTGATGGACTGCAAAATTTCGAACAGTTATTTGAACAATATTGATTGGGCGTTGGTAATTCCAATATTCGATTATCCGCGCAGCAAAGACGACATGATGAGCCTTGCCGCATTTTCAAACGCAAATCTTTCAATGTTTGTCTGGCAGCCGACTTTCGCCTTTTCCGAAGGCTTTGCAAATCCGTTTGTAAGGCGCGACGCGGTCATAAACAAAACTGACAGCGTTCTCCACGAGAACGAGCTTATAGACATATCTTACCTTCTAAACGCTTCTGTTTGGGACAGGTTTTTCCTTTCGACTTTTCCGCAAAAGAACGCCCCGTCTGTCATAGAGGCGGGAATGCGCCTTCCCAACACTCGCAATTTTTTGGCGTCTGTGCCCGAAGACAAATCCGAGTTGTACGGCTCGGAAGACGCGCTTAAAAACGCCGCGAGATTTATTGCGGTTGACGGCGCGTTCAACGTAAATTCAACTTCGTACGAGGCTTGGAGGGCGCTTCTTGGCGGGCTTTTGGGAACTCAAAAAAAATCTGTCCTTGAAGGCGATTATCCAAAGTCGGTAAATTCTTCCAATCCCGACGAATATTACATGCCGAATCCCGGCAATCTAAATCCGCTCTTGTCTCCGCAGAACGAAACTTTCAACTTCGGATTTAGAGATGCACAGGCGGGGCGCAACATCAGCAAGTCCGACATCGACCGCCTTGCGCGCGAGATTGTCGCCGAAGTCAAGCGCAGGGCGCCGTTTTTCAGCCTTGCCGACTTTGTGAACCGCCGCTTTGTCCCGTATTCACAGGCAAAGTCCGACGAGAGTTTGAATTACCAGTCTCTCATGGGAACCATATCCGCCGCAATCGACCGTCTGGAAAACGATGACTTAAATTCAAACAAAAAGGGTACTTTTTACACCGATTTCAATTACCAAAAAAGAGAAGCCCTCACATCTCTTACAAACGTGAACAAGGTTTTTAAGGAGTACGAAAACAGCGAGGAGTTTGCGGAAAATTCATTCAGCACCGTTTTGGGTAAGAAATACCAGCGTTTCATGGGGCTTCCCGGCGCGGTTTTGAAGCAGTCGCAAATTTTAAACGCGATAGGCCCCGTCATAACGGCGAGAGGGGACACTTTCACTGTCAGGGCGTTTGGCGAATACAAAAACCCGATGTCCGACTCTTCCGCAAAAATGTATTGCGAGGCCGTAGTCCAGCGTTCGGTCGAACCCGTTGAAAGCGGCGACGACAAGCTTTCCCCCCATGGGGCTTTCGGGCGCAAATTCAAAATCGTTTCATTCAGGTGGCTTTCCCCGAGCGAGTTGTAAAAAGCTTTTAATTCCGCCTTTTTTGACGATGATGCAAATAAGAAATTTCATTTCCGAGACATTCGATTTTATTGCGCGTTTCGGCGTTTGGGAATTTTATTTTTATATTGAACATTCTTTTTTTGGTGTCATCTTAAAATAGAGAAAACAAGGTGTTTTATGGCTAAGAAAATTTTAATTGTCGGCGCGGGCATTTCGGGGCTTTGCGCGGCTTACGCATTGAAGAAAAAAGGCTTTGAGGTCGTCGTTTTGGAATCCAAGAGCAGGGCGGGCGGCGTCATCAACACTTTCAACGAAAGCGGATTCAGGGCTGAAAGCGGTTCAAATTCCGTCATGGTGCAGAGCGAAAAAACTTTGGATTTCATCGAAGAGCTCGGTTTGGCTCCGCGCATCGCAAATTCGAGCGAAGTTTCAAAGAAGCGTTTTTTCGTAAAAAACGGAAAAATTTGCGAAGTCCCTATGGGCCCCTTGAAAATGCTTCTAAGCCCATTGTTTTCGCTTGCGGGAAAATTGCGCTTTTTGAAGGAGCCGAAAATCGCAAAGCATAGCCCCGATTCAGATCCGAGCGTCGCGCAGTTTACCATAGACCGCTTGGGGCAGGAAGCGTTGGATTACGGAATGAATCCTTTCATGGCGGGAATTTACGGCGGCAATCCCGAAAAGCTTTCGATGAAGCACGCCTTTCCCCCGTTTTGGAATTTGGAGCAGAAGTATGGCTCGATAATCAAGGGCGCGATGAAGGCGCGGAAGGAAAAAATCGCCGCGGGGAACTTCTTTAAGCCCATAGTGATTTCCTTTAAAAACGGGCTTGTCGAGCTTGTCGATAAAATCAAGGATAGCTTGAAGGACGACATTGTTCTGAACGCGAAAATCGCGAGCGTCGATTACGACATGGGTTCGTGGCAGGTTTGCTGGACAAATGAAAGCTCCGACGACTGCGACGTGTTTAACGAAATTGTTTTTGCCGTACCCGCAAAGGAGATTTCAAAACTTCCGCTTCCGGGTGCGCTTTCGTCGCGTTTGGCGTTTTTGGATAAAATCGAATACGCGCCCGTGGTGTCGCTTACTCTCGGTTTTAAAAAAAGCGGCATTGCCCATAAGCTCGACGGTTTTGGCGCGCTTGTTCCCGCGCTTGAAAGCAAGTACAGGATTTTGGGGGCATTGTTTGTTTCGAGCGTCTTTGAGGGTCGCGCGCCCGCAGATTGCGCAACCATTACCTGCTATATCGGCGGAATGCGCAATCCTTCGCTTTTCGACAAGAGCGACGAGGAATTGGAGTCCATTGCAATGGAGGATTTGGAAGCCCTTATAGGCTTGAAAGGAAAACCTATTTTTAAGAGGATTTTCCGCCACAAAAACGCAATCGCGCAGTACAATGTGGGCTATGGAGACATATTGGAAGAAATGTGCGAAGTTGAAAAAGATTTTCCCACAATCAAGCTTTTGGGCGCGTACCGCGGCGGCGTCGGCGTAAGCTCCTGCATTGAAAACGCTCTTGCGCTTGCAGGCAAAATAAGCCAATGAGTTTCGACGCGGCAGTCCTTGTGCATTTGGGTTGCCCGCGCGCGATGGAGCGCGGAGAGTGTGAAATTTTCTTGCGCGAATTTTTGGGGGACGGGAATGTGTTGAGCCTTCCATATCCCCTTCGCAAATTTTTGGCTTGGCGCATCGCGAAAAAACGCGCGGGGAGTTTTTCAGAAAAGTTGAAGGCTTGCGCGGAAATTTCCGAGGATTTCGGGGTCTTGCCCGCGTCGCTTTTCCACGCCAAGAGCTTGGCAAAAAAGCTTTCCGCCAATTTGGGCGTCAGGGTTTTTGAAGCGGGCGTTTACGGCGGCGAAAATCTTGCGTCTTTGCGTAAAAAAATGGACGCGCAAAATTTGTCAAAAGGCAGAATACTTTTTATCCCGTGCTATCCGCAGGTTGCAAGCTCGACGGTTTTTTCCGCCATCAGAGAAATAAAAAAACACTTCAAGGGGGTCGATTTTAAAATCGCCGCAAGTTATGCGGAAATGCCGGAGTATGCGTCGGCAATCGCAAATTCCGTCTTGGAAAAAAAGGAAAAATTCGACGCCGTCATAACAAGCTTTCATTCAGTTCCGAAATCCCAGCTTAAAATTTTTGACTATGAAGATGAATGCCAAAAATCGCATTTAAAAATACGCGAAAGGCTTGCTAATTTCAGGGTCGAGCTTGCCTACCAGTCCGCAATGAAATTCGGAAAATGGCTTGGCCCCGACGTTTTTTGCGTTGCCGAAAAACTCGCGAAAGAGGGCGCGAAAAACATTGCGGTTGTCTGCCCCGGGTTCTTTTGCGACTGCATTGAATCTTTGCTTGATATAAACAAAGACTTGCGCTCGCATTTCTTGAAATGCGGCGGAGAAAAATTTTCATACATAAACTGCTTGAACTCTTCGGAAAACCAGCTTAAACTGTTTGCCGAAATTATAAAAAGAGAAAGTTTTTTATAATGTCAGAAATTATGATTTTCCTTTTTTGCGCCGCCGCAATCTGCTATTTGCTTTCGGCATCGGGGAGTTTTTCCGACTTGAAGAAAACCCGCGCCGCCGTGTGGGGCTTTTCGGTTGCGGGATTTTTGGCGCAGGCTTTCGGCTTGGGATTTATTGCCTTTAAGTTCGGTCGAATGCCCGCTGCGACCTCTTACGAATTGTCGGAGGCGATAGTTTGCGTTTCGGTTTTCTTTTTCATGGCGTCATCTCTTTTTTTCAGGATGAAGATAGGCGCGTTTTTGTTCTATTTGTTTGCGGCGGCGTTTTCGGTTTTGCCCGTATTATGCCCAAAGTTTTTCGAGGGCGTTTCGGCGGGGCGCGCGATGGGCGCATTGTCTTCTGTGCATGTCGTTTTGGCGGTTTCAAGCTACGCGCTCTTGGCGTTTTCGGCGTCGCTTGGCGGAATGTACATTCTTTCGCGTCGGCTTATAAAGGGAAAGTCGAACAGCCTTGCGGCGCGGGGAAATTTGTCTCTTGAAAAAGTGGCGAGGCTTGGCAAGCTGGCTTTGTTTTCGGCGACCGCGCTTATGTTTTTTTCGATTTTGACGGGAGGCTTTGCGGCTTTGGGCGCGGGGAGTGAAAATCTTGCCGCGCTGAAGTTGGCGGCGGGGGGCGTCTTGTTTTTGATGATGCTTCTTTTGAGCTTTTTTTCGAGATTTTTGGCCGATATTACAAGCGCAAGGCTTTGCGTTTTGCTTTTCGCGGTTTCAATACTGCTTTTAATACCAATTGAAATGAGGACAATGCAATGAACAGGGAAATGCTATCTTTAAATATTTTGTCGCTTCTAAAAAGCAAGAGCTACGCTCCGTCCAATCTCGCGGGCATAGCCGCCGCGCTCAAATTGAAGCGCAAGGATTTTCCTGTTTTTCGCGACACCATCGAAAAAATGGTAAAGGAAGGCACTGTTGCCCACGTCAAAGGAGACAGGTACTGCGCCACAAAAGACTTGGGGCTTGTCGCGGGAACGATAGAATTCAAGCAGAGCGGCAGGGCGCAAATCCGCCTTGAAAACGGCGAAACAATTTCAGTGAGAAGCGAAGACACTGGCGTTGCGCTAAACGGAGACAAAGTGCTTGCGCGAATTTTGGACGAGCGGTTCGGTTCGCGCCGCAAGTTTCGCAACAGGGAAAAGGAAATGCCCGTTTCGCAGAAATATGCGAGGGTAATCCGCATAATCGAGCGCAAGCTCACGACCGTAATCGGCACTTTGGCGCGTTCGATGAATTTCTGGCACGTTGTGGCTGACGACCCCAAATTCTTTTACGACATTATAGTGGCAGACCCCAAAAAAAGCGGCGTAAAGCCCGTCCCCGAAGAGGGCGACAAGGTTGTGGTGAAGCTTTTTGAATGGACGCAAAAGCACATAAATCCTTCGGGGGAAATTGTCGAAAATTTGGGCAAGAGCCATACCCCGATGTCGGAATACAAGGCGATTTTGATTAAGTACGCGCTTGAAACGGAATTTCCGAGCGAAGTTTTGGACGAAGTGAAAGCTCTTCCGCAAGAAGTTTCTGAAAAAGACATCGAGGGCAGGCTGGACTTGCGAAACGAGTTTGTAATTACCATCGACCCGAGCGATGCAAAGGACTTCGACGACGCCCTTTCATTCAAGCGCCAGCCAAACGGCATATTGGAAATAGGCGTCCACATTGCCGACGTCTCTTACTATGTAAAGCCAAAGACCGCGCTTGACAAGGAAGCGCGCAACAGGGGCAACTCGACATATCTCGTCGGCACGGTTTTGCCGATGCTGCCATTCGAGCTTTCAAACGGATTATGCAGTTTGGTCGAAGACAAGGACAGGCTTGTAAAGAGCGTCTTTTTGGAGTTTGACGCCGCGGGGGACTGCAAGAAAGTTCGATTTGCAAATTCCGTGATACGAAGCTCCAAGCGTTTGACTTACGAGCAGGCTTACGCTTTCTTGAAGGAAAACGACTTAAACATAATAAAGGCAGTCCGCCCGCCTGCGGAATATTCCACGGGTTCGACGGGAAAGCCATTGGACGAGTTTGACGACGCGTTTTTGCAGAAACTGCGCACAACCATAAGGCAGATGTGGGGCTTGGCTTCCATTCTTCGCAAGAAACGAATGCGCAAGGGAAGTTTCGACTTGGAAATGCCCGAAATCAGGATTTTCTGCGACGAGCAGGGCTATGCCCAAAAAATCGTCCGCAGGGAAAATGACGAAAGCCACCAGCTTGTCGAAGAGTTTATGCTTGCGGCAAACGAGGCGGTTGCCCGCGAACTGTTTGAATTCCATATTCCGTTCATATCGCGCGTCCACGACGACCCCGAAGAGGAAAAGCTTTTGGACTTGCGCGAATATTTGGAGCCTTTCGGAATTTTCTGCGGAGATTTGACAAGGCGCAGGGAAATCGTGAAAACGCTTGCGGCAATTTCAAGCCATCCGCAAAGCTATATTTTAAAGACGCAGTTTTTAAAGAGCTTAAAAAGGGCAGTGTACAGGGCATCTCCCGACGGGCACTTCGGGCTTATGAAGCACTATTACGCCCATTTTACCTCCCCGATAAGACGATATGCCGATTTTACCGTCCACAGGGCATTGAACTTTTACATGCAGAAAATGAAGCTTGCGACTGCGCCGAAAGGCAGAATGTCTATGGACTCCCAAGCCGCTCTCGAAGGCATTGCAAACCATATTTCAAAGACGGAGCAAAATTCCACGGACGCCGAACGCGAATCCAAAAAAGTAAAGCTTTTGGAATTTTTCGAGCGCAAGATAGGAACCAATGAAACTTTCGAGGCAGTGGTGACGGCAATGTCTTCGCACGGATTTTTCGTCGAGCTTACGGAGTCGATGGCTTATGGTTTCGTGCATACCCACACCTTGCACGATGATATTTACCGCCTGAATGCCGAAGGCACTGTAATGCGCGGGCGCAAGACGGGCAAAACCATAAAGGCAGGCGATAAAATTAAGGTTTATGTGGAATCTGTCGATTTGTTTAAGCGGCAAATCGATTTCGCAAAATCGGAAAGTTGATTTTTTTGAAAAAAAAACTTGAATATTTAAGCTCAAGCAACTAATCTTTTATCAAAATTAGTCTTAAAGACGAAATATTTTTGAAAGGAATAAAATGAAAAACTTAAAAACTACTTTGGTATCGATGGCGGCTCTTTCTGCTGCTGCTTTCACTTCTTTTGCGCAGGAGCAGGCTCAGCCTGCGGCAGCGGCTCCCGAAGCTTCGGCTGTCCAGCCCGCTTCCAATGCGGTTTCAACGACAGTAAATACAAAATTCGGTAAACTCAAAATTACGACTATTAAAGGCGTCGATTCTGACGTTATTTCTGTCGTAACTCCGAACTTGCCCGCAAAAGTAAATGAAGTTGAGCTTGTAAACACTTTGGTTGCCGTTGTAATGTCTATTACTGACGACATTAAGCATCAAGACGCTTTGAAGGCTTTTGCGGCTTCCGTTTCAGCTTTGTCTTTGGGCGACATGGGCGGAAAATCCGTATCTTTGAACGCAACATTCCCGAAGGCGGGCAAGCCGGATTTGGAACTTTTGGTTGGCAAGGCCGTTGTTGAATTTGCTCCGGAAATCACAACTGCGGGCGAAGTTAAGGGCGATGTTGTCGTAACTGACGAACGTGGCGCAAAAACTTCCATAGCTGTTGACGTCAAGTCAACTCCCGCGGGCGTTTCAGGCACGGTTGGCGGTTCAATCGTAACAGCTCCCACTCCTTCTGTTTCGCAGCCCGAAGCGGCTCCCGTTTCAGTTCCCGACGCACAGGAAGCAATTTCAACCACCAATGATTCGGTAAACGATACAGTTGGAGACGGCAAGGGTATTTCTCCCGAAGCTTAATTGAAAAAGAATTTTATAAAAAGACTCCTCTTTTGGGGAGTCTTTTTTTTGTATGTTCTATTTGGAGATATGGGAAGAGCCTTGAAAAATATTTTTTGTTTAAAAATTCTTAATTTATTTCAGAAAAAACAGCCGCATAGAAGAACTTGAAATTTTTAGAATTTTTTTAGTTTGTTTTTGCCGAATTTTTTTGAAGATTGCCCCATTTTCATTGCGCAAAAAAATATCAAATATTGTTTGATTTTTTGGGGGCTTTTGGCAATATTTTGTCTCAATAAATTTGCGAAAAATTATTTATGAAAAATCCACTTAATTGTTTAAAGGAATTTAAATCTTTGTCTTCGGGCAAATCGGGTTATATTTACAGTTTAAAAGAGCTTGAAAAGCAGGGCATCGGCAATTTGAAGAGATTGCCCGTAAGCATAAAAATCGTTCTTGAAAGCGTGCTTCGCAACTGCGACGGGGTTTTGGCAAATGAAGGCGACGTAAAGCGTTTGGCAAATTGGAACGCAAAACAGCCGGGCGACTATGAAGTGCCTTTTGTCGTTTCGCGAATTGTATTGCAGGATTTTACGGGCGTTCCCCTTTTGGTGGATTTGGCGGCAATGCGCGACGCCGCAGCGCGACAGGGCAAAGACCCATCGGTTGTCGAGCCTCTTGTTCCCGTTGATTTGGTTGTGGACCACTCCGTACAAATGGATAGCGCGGGCAGTGCAAATTCTTACAACATCAATTTGGACTTGGAATTTAAGCGCAATTCTGAGCGTTATGAATTTTTGAAATGGGGTCAGCAGGCGTTTAAGACGTTTTCAGTGGTTCCCCCGTCAACAGGAATTATCCACCAGGTAAATTTGGAATATCTCGCAAGGCTTGTTTTTGAAAGCCAAGTCGATGGCAAGACTTTGTTCTATCCCGACACTCTCGTAGGCACGGATTCGCATACGACAATGATTAACGGCTTGGGTGTTGTCGGCTGGGGTGTGGGCGGCATTGAGGCGGAAGCGGGAATGCTGGGTCAGCCTGTTTCATTCAAAGTTCCCGAAGTCATCGGCGTGCGCGTTTTCGGAAAGTTAAATGACGGCGTGAGCGCGACGGACATCGCCCTTACCGTGACGCAGATTTTAAGAAACGAAAAAGTCGTAGGCAAGTTCGTCGAATTTTTCGGCGAAGGTGCGAAGATGCTTCCGCTTGCAGACAGGGCGACAATCGCAAACATGGCTCCCGAATACGGGGCTACGATGGGCTACTTCCCCGTCGATGAAAAAACGCTGGAATACATGCGCCTTTCGGGCAGGAGCGAAGAGCAAATTTCGCTCATCAAAGACTATTTTGAAGAGCAGGGCATATTCGGCATCCGCGAAGACGGTGAATGCGACTACACGAAAGTTGTCGATTTGGACTTGTCGAAAATACGCCCGTGCGTCGCGGGTCATAAACGCCCGCAGGACAGGATAGAATTGCCCGATTTGAAAAAGAGCGTTTCCGCGCTTTTGGAGCAGTCGGGGAAAAGCTCTTCCCAAAAAGTTTCCACCAACAAGGGCGAAATTTCAAACGGAAGCGTTTTGATTGCCGCAATCACAAGCTGCACGAACACTTCAAACCCGTCGGTGATAATCGCGGCGGCGTTGCTTGCAAAGAAGGCGTGCGAATTCGGATTGAAGCCTCCGAGCTATGTAAAGACTTCGTTCGCTCCAGGGTCGAGGGTGGTTTCCGACTATCTCGAATGCGCGGGTCTGCAAAAATATTTGGATGAAATCGGATTTAATCTCGCGGGCTATGGGTGTGCGACTTGTATCGGAAATTCGGGACCTCTTGAAGAAAGCGTCTCGAAAGCGGTCAAGGAAAACGATTTGCTTTGCGCGAGCGTTTTGAGCGGCAACCGCAATTTTGAAGCCCGCGTCCATGCGCAAATCAAGGCGAATTATTTGATGAGCCCTCAGCTTGTCGTGGCTTTCGCTCTTGCGGGCAGGGTCGATATTGACATGGAAAGCGAGCCTGTCGGCGTTTCAAAAGACGGCAAGGCTGTTTATTTGAAGGATATAATGCCTTCAAGCAGGGAAGTCGAAGAGTGCATGGCAAACTGCATAAAAAAAGAGATGTTTGCAAAACGCTACTCTGACATGTCGGGCCCCAAGCTTTGGCAGGCTGTCGAAAGCCCCGAAGGTGCGCTTTACAAGTGGAACGAAAAAAGCACTTACATTCAAAATCCGCCGTTCTTTGACGCTTTCACCATGGGCGATACGACCTTGCCCGGCTTGAATTCCTTGCGCGCGCTTGCAATTTTCGGGGATTCTGTCACTACCGACCACATTTCCCCCGCGGGGTCGATTTTGCCCGAAAGCCCTGCAGGCAAATATTTGCGCGAAAACGGCGTGGAAGTGAAGGACTTTAATTCCTTCGGTTCGAGGCGCGGCAATGACAGGGTAATGGCGCGCGGAACTTTCGCAAACGTAAGAATTAAAAACCTGATTGCAGGCGGCGTTGAAGGCGGCTACACGAAAATCGACGGAGAAGGCGAAAATGTTTACATTTTTGACGCATGCCAAGCTTATGCGGCTCAAAACCGTGGGCTTATTGTTTTCGGCGGGCGCGACTACGGCATGGGGTCTTCGCGCGACTGGGCGGCAAAGGGTACGTCTTTGCTTGGGGTTCGCGCTGTTGTGGCAAAGTCTTTTGAAAGAATACACCGCAGCAATCTTATTGGAATGGGCATCCTTCCCTTTGAGTTCGCGTCAGGAGAGGACGCTTCAACGCTTAAGCTTGACGGCACTGAAACTTTCTCGATTTCCGGTTTGGAAGGCGGCATAACGCCTGCTATGAGCGCGAAGCTTAAAATCGAGCGCAAGGATGGAACTGTCGATTTTGCAAATCTGCTCCTTAGAATTGACACGCCCGTTGAAGTTGAATACTACAAGCGTGGCGGCATTTTGCCGTATGTCCTCAAAAAGATTTTGGAAAAATAAAAACCTATGGAGAACTCCGCAAAATATTTGGTCAAGATTGATTCCTGCAAGGCTTGCTTGGAGGTTGTAGGTCGCGCCACATATTTGAACTGCAAGCCTGTCGGGGAGTTTTTCGACTTTGCGCAGTCGCGCGGTTGCGACGAGTTTTTCATTGATTTTTCAAAATGCACCGGAATGGACAGCACCTTTATGGGCATGATTGCAGGTCTTGCCTTAAAGCTTGCAAAAAACGGCAAGCCTGACGCCGTAAATCTCTGCTCTTTGGAGGGGCGCAATTTGGAGCTTATTGAAAATCTCGGTCTTGACAGCATCGTGAAGATTTCTGACTGCGCGGATTTTAATTCTGGCAGGGAAGGCTTGACGCCAAATCCCGTTTCAAAGCCTGAAATATTGGACGCCCACAAAAATCTGATAGAGGCAAATCCCGCAAACGCGAAAGACTTTCAGGACATTGTAAAGTTTATGCAAAAAGAGTTGGAGCGCGGCGGCCAATGACGACGGGAGCTTACTGCACGGTTTTGGTTTTTGCAATACTCTTTGCGTGGATGTTGTGGCGCAAAGACAAGGAAGTGCACGATCTTAGAAAAGAGCTTGAATCGGTTGGCGAAGAAAACGACATCGTGCTTGACTTCATGCACAAAATCGTTGCCGAAGTCGCTTCGGGGGCTGACAAGCACTCGGTGTATTTGCGCATTTTGCGCTCGGTCACTTTGGCTTGCGGCGCGACGAGCGCGTGCATTTACGAGCGTAACTCAAAAAATAATTTGGTGGCTGTCGAAAGCGACGGCTTGTTCCCGCCCCAGCGCGAGATAAATCCGCTAATGCTGAAAACCGCAAGATCGAGGGCGGATTTCATAGACAAAATTTTAAAGGGCGAGGAGCTTGAGCCCTATGAAGGCATAATCGGGCAGGCGTCGGAAAGCGGCGAGCCTGTTTTCATCAAGCGCGCGGAAAGCAGTGCAAGGGTTGTAAACCACAAGGACGCGGCTTTGAGAATTACCTCGATTATGGCAATTCCGATGATGTTCAGGGGCGAGTTTTACGGCGTTTTGGCGTTGGCAAACCCGATAGGCGGCGAGTATTTTTCAGATCTCGATTTTTCCATCGCTTGCTCCATTGCCGACCAGTCCGCGCTTTCTCTTTACAGCATAAACGCCTTTAACCAGCTTGTCGAAAAGAGCAAAATGGATAGCGACCTGACTCTTGCAAAAAGCGTGCAAAGCTACATTCTCCCCGAAAAATTGTGCAGCATAAACGGTTTTGACAGCGCGGCAAGATATATGCCCCAACAGAAAGTCGGAGGGGATTTTTACGACACCTTTGATTTGGGCAGTGGGAAAATCGGGGCGGTTATCGGCGATGTTTCGGGAAAGGGCGTTTCAGCCGCAATCATTATGGCGATATGCCAGTCAAAACTGCGCTATTTGGCAAGCCGTTATTCTTCGCCATCCGAAACGCTGAAAGCACTTAATTCCGAAATGGTGGTTGCAATGCGTTCCGATATGTTCGTCACAATGGTTTACGCAATTTTCGACACCACCAAAAATAAGGTGTCTATTGCGAGGGCGGGGCATGAGAAGCCTCTTGTTTTCAGCGCGGAAGCAGGCGTTGCGGACTTTGTGAAGTCGAAGGGCATTGCAATCGGAATGGTTTCTTCCGAAATTTTTGATTGCGCGATTTACGACGTGGAGCGACCGTTCGGCGTTGGGGACGTGATGATGCTTTATTCGGACGGAGTGACCGAAGCCGTAAATCCCGACGGCGAAGAATTTTCAACGGGGCGTTTGAAAAACGTTCTCGAAAAAACCGCGTCGCTTGCGGCGGACGAGATAAACGAATTTGTAACGCGCGAAGTCGCAAAATTCTCCTGCAAATCGCGTCCGACGGACGACGATTTCACTCTTCTTACAATAAAGCGCGTTGGTTGATTTTTTTTTAGTTAAAACTCAAAATAGAATGGATAAACATTATGCCGGGTGTAGGTAAATTATTGAAACAGGCTCAGAAAATGCAAAAGGCAATGGAGGCGGTTCAAGCCGACTTGTCCGCAAAGGAAATAGAAGTGTCGTCGGGCGGCGGCGCGGTTAAAGTCGTGGTTGACGGGCATGGCGCGGTAAAAAGCTTGAAGCTTGACGGAGAGTTTTTGAAAGAGGGCGCGGAAGTTGTCGAAAGCGCGATTTTGGAAGCCATAAACGAGGCTTGCGCAAAGGCAAAGAGCGAAAGCGAAGCCGAAATGTCGAAAATCACGGGCGGATTTTCAATGCCCGGCTTATTCTGATTGAATGAACAAGGCGTTTGAAAGTTTGTGCGCAAGTTTTGCGCGGCTTCCAGGCATGGGGCGCAAGAGCGCGGAGCGTGCCGCGCTTCATCTTGCTTTTGCCGACAGAAAGCAGGCGGAGATTTTGATTGAAAATCTGCGCCGCGCGCTCGACGTTCTCACGCCTTGCCCCAAATGTTGCGGGATTTCCGAAAACAACGCCCTTTGCGAAATTTGTTCCGACTCTTCCCGCAATCTTTCGAGCGTTTGTTTGGTGGAGACTGCCGCCGACATGGCTGCCATCGAAAAATCGGGGGCATGGAGAGGGTCTTATCATGTTTTGGGCGGAAAAATATCGCCCATAAAAAACATAACTCCAAACGATTTAAATTTCAAATTTCTTGAAGAACGGGCACAGAGGGGCGAAATTTCGGAAATTGTTTTGGCTCTTTCAAACGACATGGAAGGCGAGGCGACTTGCCATTACATCTCCAAGGCTATTGCCGAAAAGTTCGGAATAAGCCTTTCGAGAATAGGTTTCGGTCTTCCGAACGGAAGCCAGCTTGGCTTTGCCGATACGGGAACGATAAAAAGCGCGCTTGCATCTCGCAAGGTCTTTTAGAATGGTTTGCCATGAGATTTTTACTTATCCTTTTTTTTATACTTTCGCCCGCTTTTTTGTTTTCCCAATCCGTTGAAATTTCGGGGAATGAGCCTGAAATAAAGGCAGAGGAATTGGTCGTTTTTGAAAGCCCCATGTCGAACTTTGACGGTGCGGTTTTGGGGCTTGTTGAGGGGCTTACGGAGTTTCTTCCCGTATCCTCCACGGGGCATTTGATTCTTGCGGGAAATCTCTTGGGGCTAAATTCCGACGAGCCTGCCGTTGACGGAAACGGCAAGTTCATAAAAAGCGAAAACGGCGACGGATATTACACTGTAAAAGACGCTGTTGACGCGTATTGCATTGTAATACAGATTGCCGCGATTGCCGCTGTTTTGTTCGTGTATTGGAAAGATGTTTCAAGCATGCTCCTGGGGCTTGTCGGCAAGAGCGTTGTAGGCTTTAAGCTTTTTCGCAACTTGACTGTGGCGTTTATTCCCGCGCTTTTTGCGGGGCTTTTGCTGCATAAGGTAATTGAATCTTATTTGTTTTCTGTCTGGCCCGTTATTTACGCGCTTATTATGGGCGCGCTTGCGATGTTTTTTGTGCAGGACAAATACGGCAAGTCTTTCAATACCGCAACCCGCGCTGTCGAGCTTCACGAATTGTCGGTAAAAAAATCTTTTATTGTAGGGCTGTTTCAATGTATTGCGCTATGGCCCGGCACAAGCAGATCGATGGTTACCATCATCGGCGCGTATGCGGTTGGGCTAAGACCGGTGGAGGCGGCGAAATTCAGTTTTCTGCTTGGGCTTATAACGCTTTCTGCCGCAAGCGTTTTCAAAATTTATTCAGACGGGGTTAATATGTTTGCGGCTCTGCCTGTAATGCCTCTTGCAATAGGCTTTGTAGTTGCGTTTGCAAGTTCGGTTGTTGCGGCTAAATGGCTTGTCGGATTTTTAAACCGAAGGGGGCTTGCGCCTTTTGCGTGGTACAGAATTTTACTTGCGGCTATTCTTGTCGCATATTTTTACTTTAATGCTTTTTGACGCACATACGCATTGGTATCCTCAGGACATGTCGCTTGACCCGTCCTCTTGGGCTGCGCAAAACGGGGAATTGCATTGGGGCGCGCTCATGGGCAGGCGACCTGATTTAAAGCCGAGTTTGCAGTCGTTTCCGAGCATTGACGATTTTTTGCGCAAAATGGACGAGGCGCAAGTCGAGAGGGCGGCAATTCAAGGCTGGTATTTTTTGCGCTTGGAAAGTTGCAGGCATTGGAATTTGCAGACGGCAAAAGCCATCGAGAGGCACAGGGACAGGCTTTCGGCACTGGCATCTGTAAATTGCGCAGAAAAAGGTTTTGAGAAAGTTTTGCGGGAAGCTTTCGATATGGGGTTTTCGGGCGTTGGCGAGCTTCATGACGGCGTTCAGGGGTTTGGCTTCGACACTCCCGAATTTGACGAATTATGCCGCTTTTGCGGGGAGCATGGCTGGTGCGTGTCTTTGCATTTGTCGGACTTTCGCACAAAGGATTATCCAAACAAGGTTTTGACCCGCAATTCTTCTGCTTACGAGGCGGCAAGGCGAAACGGCAAAACAAAATTCTTGTTTGCCCATTTTGGCGGCGGCGATGTTTTTGAGCAGAATTTCAGCCCGCCTTCCAACGTTTATTACGATTGCGCCGCAAACACTTTTTTATATGGAATTAAAGCCTACGAGAAATTGCCTGAAAGCGTCCTTAAAAAAATCGCGTTCGGCTCCGACTATCCGCTCAGGCTCTATCCGCGCAAGTTTAAGGTTGCGGAAATGCGCGAGTTTGCAAAAGAAAATCTTGCGGCAATTCCGCAAGATTTTATCGAAAGCTTTTCCTGCGGAAATTTCCGCAATCTCATTGCTCTTCCCTGATGAAAAGGCTGTTGCCGTGCGCGTCGAGCGACTCCATTTTTGAGAACGCCTTGACGGTCGGCCGCGCTTTTTTTATTGATTTTGCGTCGTATCTCACGACGGAGGAGCGGCGCATGAAGTCAACGAGCTGCAAGCCGCTCGAAAATCTGCCAGTCCTTCCCGTAGGCAAGGTGTGGCTTGGACCTGCCGTAAAGTCGCCCAAAACTGTCGGGGTCATTTCCGTTTGCAGGATTGCTCCCGCTGTGGTGATTGCCTTTGTTAGGGTTTCTATTTTGCTTTTTTCGACCTGCAATTCAAGGTGTTCGGGGGCGATGAAGTTTGCGGCTTGCACTGCCGCTTCGAGGTTTGGCACGAAGATTACAAAGCATCCGTTTCCGATTATTTTTGCGAGCTTGTCGGCGTGCGAAAGCGGCTTTGACTGCCTCTTTAATTCGCTCGGGATTTCTTCGACAAGCTTTTTTGAGGTTGTTGCAAGGTAAATTTTTTCTTTGCCGCTGCCGTGTTCGGCTTGCGAAAGCAAGTCTGCCGCGACGTTCTTTGCGGTTGCGGTTTCGTCGGCTATAATCATTACTTCGCTCGGACCCGGGAGCAAGTCAACGCCCGCTTCCCCGAAGAGTCTGCGCTTGGCTTCCATCACAAAAGCGTTGCCAGGTCCGAAAAGCTTTTCGACCTGCCTTATTGTTTTTGTGCCATAGCCCATTGCGGCGATTGCTTGCGCCCCGCCGACTTTGTAGATTTCTTTCACTCCCGAAAAGTAAAGCGCAGTCAGAAGGTGCGCGTTTATTTTGCCTTCGGGCGACGGGGGGGTGCAGACGCATATTTCGGGGCAACCCGCGAGGTTTGCCAAAGTTGCGGTCATTACCACTGTCGATACGAGCGGAACTTGACCTCCCGGAATGTACAACCCCACGCGCTTAATCGGGTAGAAATTTTCGCCTATGATTGCGCCGTGCGGGTTTTTAGCCCTCCAATTCTTCGGCATTGTGTGCTTATGGAAAAATCTCACGCATTTAATCGCGTTTTTGATTTCCCGCTTGTCGCTTGCGGGAACTTTTTTAAGGGCGCCTTTTATTTCGTCTTCGCTAACTTTCAAAGTTTTCGGGGTGAGTGACGCCTTGTCGAACTTATGAGTGTATTCGATTAGAGCCTTGTCGCCGTTTTCTTTGATATCGCTTAGAACTTTCTCCACTATTTCGGAGACGTCTTTTAGCTGCATTACGGGTTTTGCCGCTTCGGCGAGGCTTTTCCAGAAATTTTTTGAATTGAAGTCTAAAATTTTCACGATTAAAAAAATTGCCGCATTTTGGCGCGGTTGCAACAAAATTTTGTTTGTGTAAACAAAAAACGCCCGCTTCAAGCAGGCGTCGGTTTAAAAGCATGAAAGTAGAAAATTATGCGCGGCGGCGACCGAACTTCTTTTGGAACTTTTCAACGCGACCGGCGGTGTCAACGAAGCGTTTTTCACCCGTGTATGCGGGGTGAGAGTCTGCGGTGATGTCGCGCACAATCATTTGGTATTCAACGCCGTCGATGGTTTCAACCTGCTTGCTTCTCATTGTGGAGCGGGTCAAAAAACGCGCGCCTGTCGAAACGTCAACAAAGCAAACAGGCTTGTAATCTGGATGAATTTTGTCTTTCATTTGTAAAAACCTCTCCGTTATTTAATTAACCCTGCTTTGCCTTGTAGCGAGGATTTGTCTTGTTGATTACGTATACACGACCCTTTCTGCGCACTACTTTGCAGTCCGGATGACGGGTCTTCAAAGATTTAATGGATGATACTACTTTCATGATTCTTCAACTTTGATTTTGAGGAAAAGTTAAAACAAAATGCTATATGGCAAAATCTGTCAAGCTTTTCCGTAAATTTTCTTTATATTTTTTTTCAAATTTCCGATAAGAGCCGATTTTTAATGTTTATCCTGCTTTAAAAGGAAACTTTTTACCGTGTTCGACATAAGCATTGCGACTGTCATAGGTCCGACGCCTCCCGGCACGGGAGTTATGAACGAGCATTTTGAAGCCACGTTTTCAAAATCGACGTCTCCGACGAGGCGGTAGCCCGACTTCTTTTCGGCGCAAGGAATGCGGTTTATGCCGACATCTATTACGCACGCGCCTTCCTTTACCATGTCTTCGGTTACGGTCAGGGGTCTGCCTACCGCCGCTATCAGAATGTCAGCCTCTTTGCAAATTTCCTTCAAGTTTTCGCTTTTTGAGTGGCAGACGGTGACGGTTGCGTCTATGCCTTTTTGCATCAGAAGAAGCGCGAGGGGCTTGCCGACAATCAGGCTTCTTCCTATGACAACCGCCTTTTTGCCTTTTGTTTCAACTCCCGAACGCTTTATAAGCTCGATAATCCCCGCAGGAGTGCATGCGACGAACGCAGTTTTGTCTTCCTGGCAGAGCTTGCCCAAATTCGAGAAGCTGAATCCGTCAACGTCTTTCGATGCCGCGACCCTGTTGAATGTGGCTTGCTCGTTTAAATGTTTTGGAAGCGGAGCCTGAACCAAAATCGCGTCAACCCCGTCGTCTGAATTAAGTTTGTCGATGAGCGCGTCAAGCTCAGACTGGGTTGTTGTTTCGGGCAGGATGTTGAGCCTGCTTTCTATTCCGATTTTTGCGGCGACCTTGCTCTTCTTTGCGACGTAAGACACCGATGCGGGATCGTCTCCGACCCTGATTAGCGCGACGCACGGCTTGCGCCCCGAAATATTTGCGAGCTTTTCGCTAAGTTCTGCGTGTATTTCTTCCGAAATTTTGTTTCCGTCTATTAAGTTTGGCATAATGTTTATCTTGAAAATTTAATCATGTCGGCTTTTAGGACATTGCCGTCCTGCGTTCCGGTAAGCACCCCGCGGATTACGACGTTTCTATCCATGTATTGCTCAACATTCGACATTACCATGTTTGAAAAGTCTATGTAGGAGACAAAATTGCCGTCGGTGTCGTAAAATGCGTAAAGATACGGCTTGGCGTATTTTTCATGGGTAAAGCGGCTTATGGTGCATTTCATTTTGCCTTCCATTATTTGCGGCTCTTTTGTCGGCTTGTAGCGTGGGCTTTGACACCCCGAAAAAAATGTCGCCGTAAAAATAAAAATTGCAAAAGCGAAAATATTTGAAAGTCTTTTCATGTTTATAAAAAAATTACATCTTCATTTATAAAATAACCCAAGCCCAACTTTCAACATTCAAATTGAAAATAAAATGAGTGTTCCCGACATAAAGCGCAAGCATCTTTTGGTGGACGGCTGGAATATCATCCGCGCCCACAAGGATATGGCGCGTGCCTTTGAGGAACTTGGGCAGGACGCGGCAAAGAGAATGCTTTCTGACATGCTATCTCCTATTCACGACATTTTGGGCTACCGCGTCACAATCGTTTATGACGGCAGGGGCGACGACATCAACGTGGAAAAAATCGGGCTTTCAAAAACATTTTCCGAAGTTTACACTCCGTCTTGCATGACTGCCGACGAGCTGATAGAGCAGATGTGCGCGACTTCAAAAAATCCGCGCAGCATTACTGTTGCAAGCAGGGACAATTTGATAAGGTTGACTGCCATGGGGTTCAAGGTCGAAAGCATTACGAGCTTTCAGCTCTTCGGCTGGGCGGAAAGCGCGTCAAGGCTGCTGGCGCGGAAATTTGAAGACGTAAAAAGCGAAAGCGGAAAAAAGTGGCGCGAAAGCACCGCCGCCTTCGGAAATATCGAAGAGCTTTTGAAGTCCCGAAAAAATGAGGGCGGCGGGAAATCAAAGACTTGATTATTGAAAACAAAAAATCTATATGTTTAATTGATGAAAAGAATAATTCCATTTGTGATATTGGCATGTTCGTCTTTTGCGCATGCCCAAGACGGGGGAGAGATTTTGGACGCCGACGGCAAACCCTTGTCTGCCCAGGCATTGGCGGACATTGCCTATAACAAGGCGGTTAGGTTTAAAGAGGAAAAGCGCGTCAAAGTTCAGGAGTTTGAAAAGAATTTGGAGCTTGCCGCAAAGGGAGACCCTGTCGCGCAAAACAAAGTCGGCGACGCTTATGCCGAAGGCGACATTATCGAAAAAAACATGCGCACTGCCGCCTACTGGTGGTATGAGGCGGCAACGCGAAAAAATCCCGAAGCCATGTGCAGGTTGGGAGAGCTTTATTTCGAGGGCGGAATCATGAAGCGTAACAGGCACAAGGCGGTCGAATACTGGAAGGCGGCGTCGGTTGCGGGCAACGCGCAGGCGCAGTATTTTTTGGGCACATGCTATTCGGTCGGCGGCAACGGCATATTTAAGAACATGGAGCAGGCGGCATATTGGTGGCAGAAGTCGGCGCGCCAAAACAACATAAGGGCGGTTCATAATCTCGCGTTTTGCTATGCGAGGGGTGAGGGCGTAAAGCAGGACCCCAAGTTCGCGTTTGAGCTGTGGAAGCGGGCGGCGCTGGAAAATTATCTGCCCGCAAAGACGATGCTTGGGCTTTGCTACTTTTCGGGCGAAGGGGTAGCAAAAGACATGAAAATGGCGGCGAATATTTGGACTGCCGCCTCCGAAGAGGGAGATGCCGACGCGCAGAGGTTTTTGGGCTTTTCATACTATTACGGAAAGGGTGTCGAGCAGGACAAGAATACCGCGCTTGTTCTCTTTCAGGCGTCTGCCGCGCAGGGCGACAAGGATTCCGCAAGGGCTGTCGAAGACTTGACTTTGGAAATAGGAATGCGCACTGCAAATTCTCCCGCTCCCAAGGTTGTGCCGAAAATCCCGAATGCGGGCTATGTTGAAACAAATCGCCCGTTCAGAACTTACGACACGGTGGGCAAAGATGTGCTTATCCCGAAAAATCAAGGCGAAAAAGAAGCAAAGCCGTCCAAAAAGTAAAAAATTTAAGCGCGGAATTTTCACTCCGCGCTTTTTTTGTGTTTTGAAAAAATTTTACTTCACGAACTTTATGTTTTCGATTTTGTTTTTTTCCAAAAGTTCGATGATGCTTTTAAGCGATTTTACCGAAGCTTTGCTGTTTACTGAAATTTCAAGCGGCTTGTTTTCTTTTGCGAAATTTGCAAGTTTTGCATCCAGACTCTTTAAGTCTGTTTTTTGGTAATTCCAAAGTAATTCGCCGCTATCGAGAATTTCCACCCCCTCGTATTCGGGAATAGGGTCTCCAAATCTCTCGGATTTTTTCGGGTCGAAGACGGCAACTCCCACGAGAGAATCGGCGCATCCGTAATACATATACCACTTGCCCTTGTAGAAGGTCAGCCCCTCTATAAACACTGTGCCTTGCGCATATTGTCCCTTGCGCTCGAAATCCGCCATCGGGCGGAAAAAGGGAACGTCAAGGCGCGCTATGGGCTTTAACGGGTCGTTTAAGTCAAAGAGAACCTGCCCCGCGGCGTAAGTGCCTTCCGCAAAACGCTTGTCGGCGTCTTTTCCCCTCGAATTTTTGCCGTTATACAAAACCAAAATCCCCTTTTTCGTCTTTATTGCGGCGGGGCCGACTTCTGTTAGGGAACTATCGAAAAATCCCCTGCGAGGCGCGATTAGCTCTTTAAGGGAGCCGTTTGGGTTTTCGACGGGTTCCCAGTTTATGAGGTCGCTGCTCGTTGCGGCAAAAATGCGGTGTTCGCCCCAGTACATCAGGTATTTTCCGTTTATTTTGGAAATCACGAATTTGTCGGGGTCGGTTTTCGACTGTTCGGTGAGGATTGCGGCGGACTTGCAGAACATGTTTATGTATTTTCCGCCTTTTGCGTTTTTAAACGCGCTACCGTGTTTCTTCCAAGTGCGCAGGTCTTTTGAAGTTGCTATGCAAAGGCGCGCGCATTTTTTGTTCCAGCTTGTGTAGGTCAATACGAATGTGCCGTCTTCTGTCCGTGCAAGGCGCGGGTCTTCTGTGCCCCCTGTCCATTCAAATTCCTTGTTGTTGTCTTCTGCTGGAAAGAACACGGGGGCGGGGTGGCGTTTCATGTTTATGCCGTCGGTCGTTTCGGCAAGCCCCAGCCTTGAAGTGCGCGAGCCGACACCTTGAAATGTGTTGTCTTCTGCCCTGTATAGAATGCAGATTTTGTTTTTGTAAACGGTTGCGGCGGGATTAAATGTGTCGCTTTCTTCCCATTTGATTGGTCTTTTTTGCATTGGGCAATCGAATACGCTTTCTTTGTTTGGCGATATTACGGGATTTGCCCCTTCGGGACGTTCAAATCCGCCCATTGCCCAGTCGGGCAGGGGATTTTTTTGCAGGCTGTTTTCTGCGTGGGCGGAAAGCCCGATTGCAAGCATTAAAATAAATAGTGTTGTTCTCATCATATATAAACTTTTTTACAGACGAAAGAATTACGCATAAAAATACTGTTTATCAAGGGTTTTTATTGTTTTTTTTAAAAAATGCTTGCCTATGGCTTTTTTTTAGTCTAACCCCAATGGGGGAAAATAATATGAACAACGCAATAGACGATATTTTCTTTAAAAGTGCGGACGACTTTTTCCGCATGAACGCGCCGACGGCTCTTACTTATGACGATGTCACGTTGGCAACCCAGTATTCGGCGATTTTGCCAAAGCAGACGAAATTGGATACGGAGCTTTCCGAAAGCGTCAAGCTGACACTGCCAATCATCTCTTCGGACATGGATACGGTTACCGAATACAAGATGGCGATTGCAATGGCAAGAAACGGCGGTTTGGGCATAATCCACTCCTCGATGACCGCAGACGAACAGCTCTCGCAGGTAAGCAGGGTTAAAAACTACATTCACGGTTTGATTCAAGACCCGATAAGGGTTTCTCCCGAACAGTTCATCGGCGACGTCTTGAACATGGTTGAGGACAAAAAGTTCCGTTTCAGAACATTCCCCGTGGTTGACGGGCAGGGCAAGCTTGTCGGTCTTTTGCCGGGCAGCGTGGTGAAATCCCGCTATGCCTCGATGAAGATTGCAGACGCAATGTCGCCCCGCTCAGAAGTGTTCACAATTTCGGCAAAAGACTTGGGTGCAGACCCGATTGAGGCGGCAGACAACTTCTTTAACGACCATTTCGGCGTCCACAAGCTTTTGGTTGTCGATGAAAACGACAAGCTTAAAGGTCTTTTCACTCTTTCTGACATCGAAAGAATTTCAGACGAAAATGCGTCGCAAAAACGCGCGGCGAGGGACTCGCGCTTCCGCCTGCTCTGCGGTGCTACGCTTTCAATTTACCGCAACAAGGATGGCGGTCTTGACAAGGACAGAATTATAAACCATGTCGGCGCGCTCGTGGAACGCGGTTTGGACGTGGCGGCGGTTTCCACCGCGCACGGCTTTACGGAAGGCGTCGGTTCAATGGTAAAACTCGTCCGCGAAAACTTCAAGGATTTGACCATAATCGGCGGCAATGTCACAAGTGCGGCGGGCGTTGAATATCTCGCAAACGCGGGCGCGGACGCGATAAAAGTCGGGCAGGGCCCCGGTTCCATCTGCACGACACGCATAGTTGCGGGCATCGGCATACCGCAGCTTACGGCTTTGTATGTATGCTCTTCGCAAGCGAAGAAATCGGGCGTCAAAATAATTGCAGACGGTGGCATAACAAAGAGCGGCGACATGGTAAAGGCTTTGACTTTGGCTGACGCGGTTTTGTGCGGAAGCCTGCTTGCGGGCACGCCCGAAGCTCCCGGCAAGATTATGGAAATCAACGGCAAGAGCTACAAGCAATACCGCGGCATGGGTTCCATGGCGGCGATGAAAGACGGCTCTGCCGCGCGTTATGGCAGGGACACCAAAGACAAGACCGACAAGGTGACTGCGGAGGGCATCGAGGCGTTGAAGGAAGTTTCGGTTGGTCTTGATACTTTGCTTGCGCAGTATGCGGGCGGTATCCAAAGCGGCATGGGCTATTTGGGCGCGGAAGATTTGGCGGCGTTGAAGCGCAACGCCAGATTTGCTAAAATCACAGCTGCGGGTCAGAAGGAAAGCTTCCCCCACGACGTGATAGAAGTTAAGACAAACAATGCCTAAGTTGTTTGCCTGACGCAAAAATGTGAAATCCGCCATGTATGCAAAATGGCGGAGTTTCTCTGTATTTTATATTTTTTATTGCTATGACTCCCACAAAAGTTTTTCTGACAATTCTTGCGACGGTCTTGGTTTTGGGCTTTTTCTATTTTCTTACTCTGTTTTCTCCGCGCGGAGTTTACGAGGAGCATCAAGACGTGGAAATTTCGCTTGCCGACGCGCTTGAAATGAAAACCGAAGCGGGAAAGCTTTATAATGAATTTTTGGAAAAACTGAAGCTTGGCGAGCCTACGAAAGCCGACATGGATAAACTCGAAAAATCCATAGGGCTTTTGAGTTCTTTCATAAAACAGACCGAGACTTCCGACAGGGCGACGCACGCCGAGCTTACGCAAATGCGCACGACTTTGCAAAACGTGCAGGGCAGAAAAGACGCCGAAGAAATACCGATGATGTTAAAAGAGGCGGACGAGGCTTTTACGAAGCACAATATGCTCTTGGCGTTGGAATTATATAAAAAAGTATATGAGGCGCAGGAGCGTGTAAACAGGCTCTATCCCGACAGCGACTATTGCAGCGTATCGACCCTTTCAAAGGCGGAGCAAATGTTGCGCCTTGTAAGCGCGGCACCTCTCGCTTCCGAAATAAAGGAAATACAGGCGCAAATAAAGGAGCATGTTGCGTTGAAGCACTGGGAAGAGGCAAAAAAATTATATAAAAAAGCAATATCCTTGCAGAATAGAATAAACAAGGACTATGCAAACACAAGCTATGCCGATTTTTCAAAGGTAAGGGATTTTGAAATAGAATTGGATTCTTTAAACGCCGCTCCTTTGCAGGCTGAAATTGAAGAGGCATTGGCGGCAGGGAAAAAGTGCGAGGAAGGCAAAAACTATCTCGCCGCCGCGGAGCAGTACCGAATCGCGGTTGACAAGCAGAGCGAACTCAACACGCTTTTTGAGCGCAGTTCTTACGCTTCCGGAGAAAAGCTTGCTAAATTCAGGGTTTTAAAGGATGTCGCCATGAGCCGCCCGCTTTTTGACGAAATTTCTCAAAAATATGAGAAAATGCGCGAAATGTTGCGAAACGGAGAGTCTTCCGACAAAATTTTGCCCCTTGCGCAAAATATTCTTTTAAAGTGCGAAAGCTTCAAGACGGAGCATCCTTTAAGCGGGCTTTTGGACGATGAAACTGTCTTGTCTTTGCGCTATATCGGCTATTTGGGCAAAAACTTGGAAACAATTTACAGGCAGTGCATGGAAAATTTGTTGCCGATAAATTCTTCGGAAAATGTCAAAATGCTGAAATCCGAAGTTTCGCAGTCGCTTTATGAATTTGTGATGCAGGAAAATCCCAGCAGAAACAAAAATCCCGAAAATCCCGTTGAAACCGTTTCGTATGAAAATGCCTTGGATTTTTGCAGGAGGCTTTCTTGGATTTTGGGAAGAAAAATCACCCTGCCTTCGTTGGAGCAGCTTAAAAGTGCCGTCGGGTCTTTGGCTTACGTGGATTTGGATGCCATATCGTGGAATGCCGGCAATTCCGGGCTTCGCACGCACAAAGTGGCGTCGAAAAGCCCGAACGTCAAGGGTTTTTACGACTTGCTTGGCAATGTTTCGGAATTTACTTCCGCCGATAAAAACGCAAAGGCTTTTGTATTTGGCGGGAATGCACAGACTTGGACGGACGCTTTAAGCGAAATTCCCGTCCGCGAAATTCAGACAAGCCAAAACGGCGACAGAACCGTGGGTTTTAGGTTTGTCGTATCTTTTTCTGAATAGCGTTTTGCTTTTTTTGTGCGCATTCGGTTTTTTGCGGCAAAATCCGCAATTTTTTGCATAGGTTTTTTGCAATATGGGTTTTTGTTGCATTGCGTTAATATTTGTGTTTACAAGATTGAAATAAAAATCCATTCTCACAAGAAATGGATTTGCAAAATGGGAAATTATCGATAACTGCGCGCGAGCTTGTCAAAGACTACGGCAAAAGGCGCGTGGTAAACGGCGTGAATTTAAGCCTTGCCGCAGGGGAAATCGTGGGGCTTTTGGGCCCGAACGGCGCGGGAAAAACAACGAGTTTTTACATGATTATGGGGCTTGTCCCCGCAACGGCGGGCAACGTCTTTTTGGGAAATGTCGATATTACGAATTTGCCTATGTACAGGCGTTCAAGAATGGGCATAGGATATTTGCCGCAGGAAGCTTCGGTTTTCAGAAAGCTCACTGTTGAAGAAAACGTCATGGCGGTTGTCGAAACATTGGATATGCCGAAGAAGGAGCGCAAGGACTATGTCTTGAAAATGCTTGACGATTTGGATTTGAAGCGTCTTTCCTCTCAAAAGGCGTACACGCTTTCGGGGGGAGAGCGCAGGAGGCTTGAAATCACCCGCGCTCTGGCCGTCCGCCCGAAATTTCTTTTGATGGACGAGCCTTTCAGCGGAGTTGACCCGATAAGCGTGGCGGAAGTCCAAAATATTGTTTTGGGGTTAAAGGCAAAGGGCATCAGCGTCCTTATCACCGACCACAACGTGCGCGAAACTCTCAGCATTGTGGACAGGGCTTACCTAATCCACCAGGGGAAGGTTTTAAGCCAGGGCACAAGCGAATTTTTGGTAAACGACGAAATGAGCCGCAAGTTCTATTTGGGTGAAAGCTTTAAAATGTAGTTTATGTCGGAAGCAAACGAACAGTCTATTTCCGTAAAGGAATTTTACGATTTATTTAAGGAAACTTTGCAGCTCGAAATGGCTGCGGGGGCAGGCGGGCTTGATAAAATCATAAAGGATTTGGGTTCAAACCGCCCCGCGCTGGCGATAACGGGCTACTTTAAAAATTTTGCCGCGCACCGCATACAGATTTTCGGCGCGGGCGAAATGGCTTATCTGCGGGACTTGCCCGCCGAAGAGCAGGAGCAGGCAATGCGCGAGATTGTCGAAAAGGGCGTCACCTGCATGATTGTTTCCCGCAACATTGTTCCGACGAGGGCGATGCTGAGAGTCGCGGAGGAGTTCAATGTGCCGCTTCTTCGCACAAGAATGCGCTCGAAGGAGTTTTCGACTGATTTGTCGCTGGAAGTCGGCAAGAAGTTTGCGCCGCGCATCAGTTTGCACGGAACGTTTTTGGACGTCAAGGGTATAGGCGTTTTAATCCGCGGCGCAAGCGGAGTCGGCAAGAGCGAATGCGCGCTTGCCTTAATCGACCACGGGCATTCGCTTGTGGCAGACGACATGACGTGCTGCGTAAAAATCGGAAAAGACAGGGTAATTGGCAAGAGCAACGACTTAAACCGCGGGTACATGGAGTGCCGCGGAATTGGCATAATCGACGTTGCGAAGCTCTACGGGGTTAGATGTTTGCGCCTCGAAAAGCAGGTCGATTTGGTTGTGACTTTCGTTGAATGGAAATCGGGAATACCCGAAGAGCGCACGGGGCTTGACAAGAATTACTTTGACATCTTGGGCGTTTCAATTCCGCATATCGAAATTCCCGTAAGACCTGGAAGGGACATGGCGCGCCTTGTTGAAGTTGCCGCCATGGTTCAGGCGTTGCGCGAAATGGGTCATGACGCGGCGGCGGAGTTCAACGAACGCCTGATTGCCGCGATGAGTTAAAGCTTTTGGGATTTTTTTATGGATTTTGAATATTCACCGCGGGCAAAGAAACTATGCTCTGTTTTGAAAGAGCGCATTGTTTTCTTGGACGGAGCTATGGGGACATTGATTCAGCGCGAAGGCTTGTCGGAAGACGATTTTCGCGCAGGAGTTGCAGAGCTTCAAAATTGCAAGGCGGAGCTTAAAGGGAACAACGACCTCTTAAACATAACGCGCCCCGACATCATCGCAAAAATTCACAGGTCTTATTTTGAAGCGGGTTCGGACATCGTAACCACGAATACTTTTGCCTCGACACGCTTGGGGCAGGAAGACTACGGGCTTTCGGACTTTGCTCCAAAACTCAATGCCGCCGCCGCAAAACTTGCGAGGGGGATTGCGGACGAGTTCGAGAAAAAAGACGGCAAACCGCGCTTTGTGGCAGGTTCTGTCGGTCCTATGAATAAGACTGCGTCAATTCCGCCCGATCCCAATAACACGGCTTTGCGAAACGTAAGTTTTGACGAACTGCGCGCCTCGTATTACGAGCAGATGAAAGTTCTGTCTGAAAACGGGGTTGACTTGTTCTTGCTTGAAACTTCTTTTGACACGCTGAACGTAAAGGCGGCAATCCATGCGTATTTGAGCTTGGTAGAAGAGGGAAAATGCAATATCCCGATTTCAGTAAGCGTGACAATTTCCGACCTCTCAGGCAGAATTTTGAGCGGGCAGACGATAGAGGCATTCTATGCGAGCATAAGGCACGCAAAGCCTTTGTTTGTCGGCTTAAACTGCTCTTTGGGCGCGGAGGGAATGCGCCCTTACATAGAGCAGTTCGACAGAATTGCGGAATGCTTCACCCACTGCTATCCGAATGCCGGGCTTCCCAATCCGCTTTCGGAGTTCGGCTATGACCAGCAGCCGAAAGACACTGCAAAATATTTGTCGGAATACGCCCGCGACGGTCTTTTAAACGTCATTGGCGGATGCTGCGGGACAACTCCCGCACACATTCGCGAAGTCGTCAAAGAATGTTCGAAATATGCGCCGCGAAAGCCGAAGAGTAAATCCGAAAGCCTTATTTTGTCGGGCTTGGAGACTCTCGAGCTTCAAAAGAAAAACGCCCCCTTTGTGTTTGTCGGCGAAAGGACGAATGTTGCGGGTTCCATACAGTTTAAGAAGCTCATTATTGCGGGAGATTTTCAGTCCGCGCTTTCTGTCGCGCGCAAGCAGGTGGAAAACGGGGCGAACGCAATCGACGTAAATTTCGACGAAGCCTTGCTCGACGCTCCGCAGTGCATGACGACGTTTCTCAACATGGTCGCGGCGGAGCCGGAAATTGCGAGAGTCCCCATAATGATAGACTCTTCGGATTTCGAGACAATTTTGGCGGGGCTTAAATGCGTTCAAGGCAAGGCGATTGTAAATTCCATTTCCCTAAAAGAGGGGGAAGAGGTTTTTCTTGCGCATGCAAAGGAGCTTAAAAAATTCGGAGCCGCAATCCTTGTTATGGCGTTCGACGAAAACGGACAGGCTGTCTCGATTGAGGACAAGGTGAGAATTTGCAAGCGGTCTTACGACTTGCTTTTGAGTGTCGGCATCGACCCCGAAGACATTATTTTCGATGCGGCGGTCTTGACTGTCGCAACGGGCATAGAAGAGCACGATTCTTACGCGGTGAATTTCATCGAAGCCGTGCGCAGGCTGAAAGAGCTTTGCCCAAATTCAAGAACAAGCGCGGGCGTAAGCAACGTTTCGTTCGCTTTCAGGGGCAATAACGCAGTCAGGGAGGCGATGCACTCCGTATTCCTTTACCACGCGCGCAAGGCGGGTTTGGATTTCGGCATTGTAAACGCAGGAATGCTTGCGCCTTATGACGAAATCGAACCGAAGCTCCGCAAACTTGTCGAGGACGTGATTTTAAACAAGGGGCATTCCGCCGTCGAAGCCCTCTTAAATTCCGCGCAGTCTTACAAGGACAAGTCGGGCAAGTCTTCCGCCGCGCACGAGGACGATTTCAATTCTTTGGACTGGGGCGAAAAAATGAAACGCTGCTTTGTAAAAGGCGAAGACGAGCGCATTTTGGAAGTTGTGGAGCATTTCTTTTCGGAACTGAAAAACCCACTGAAAGTCATTGAAGGTCCGCTCATGGACGCGATGAAGCATGTGGGTGTTTTGTTCGGCGAGGGCAAGATGTTCTTGCCGCAGGTCGTAAAGAGCGCGCGCGTGATGAAGAAAGCGGTAGCCTTTTTGGAGCCTTATATGCCCAAGGGGAATTCGGGCAGGGGAAAGGTCGCAATCGCAACCGTGAAAGGAGATGTCCACGATATCGGCAAAAACATTGTAGGCTCTGTTTTGTCATGCAACGGCTACGAAGTTGAGGACTTGGGCGTGATGTGCCCTCCCGAGAAAATTTTGGAGGCGGCGAAAAGAGTCGATTTGATAGGGTTAAGCGGGCTTATTACTCCGTCTTTGGTCGAAATGGCTAACGTTGTCAAGATGCTCGAAAAAGAGGGCGTGCGCACTCCCGTAATTGTGGGGGGGGCGACAACGAGCGATGTTCACACCGCGGTGAAACTTGCCCCTCTTTACAGCGGCAGGATTATGAGGGTTGAGGACGCCTCTTTGGTTTCAAACGCCTGTGCAAGCCTCATAACTCCAAACGATGTCTTTGACTTGGAGCTTAAAGCAAAGCAGGATTTCTTGCGCAAGAGTTTCGAGGATAAGGAGCGCGAAAACTCCGCAAGCCTCGTAAGCTTTGAAAAAGCCCGCGAGATGAAATTTAAGCAGGAATTTTCAAAAGATAAAGTTGCGCGCCCGATTAGTTTCGACTTGTGGCTTGGCTCTCATTCCGCTGAAGAGCTTGAAAAGTATTTCTCATGGGGAATGCTTTACTATGCCTGGGGCTTGCATGGCAGGGCTTTAAATTCCTCAAAGGCGGAAGCTTCAAAAGAGCTTTTTGAAGATGCGATGAAAATGCTTGAAACCTTGAAAAAAATCGCGCGCCCCAAGGCGGTTTGGCGGTTTTTCAGGGCGGCTTCGGACGGAGAAGACATAAAGCTTTTCAGGGCGGACAACAAGCTGCTTGAAACTCTTTGCTTTTTCAGAAATCAAATTCCGTCAAAAAACGTTTGCCTTTGCGCTTCCGACTTTGTCGCTCCCGTAAATTCGGGATTTTTGGATTCAATAGGGCTTTTTGCCGCGACTGCGGGAACGGAAGTTGCCGAATACGAAAGCGAGCTGAAAAGCCGCGGAAAAGACTACGAGGCAATTTTGGTTTCAACGCTTTCAAACATAATTGCCGAAGCTTACGCTCATTACATAAACGAAATCAAAATGCGCCCCTTTGCGCCCGATTTTTGCGCGGGCATCCGCCCTGCGTGCGGATACCCGATGTGGGCGGACCACTCCGAAAAAAAGAAAATTTGGAGCCTTTTGAACGTAGAATGCAAGACGGGCATAAGGCTTACGGACAATTTTATGATGAATCCGACTTCGAGCGTATGCGGTCTTTGGATTGCAAATCCGCTTGCGAAGTACATAAATCAAATGGCTGTGGATTCGTCCCAGATTGAAATTTATGCGAAGAGGAAAGGCGTATCCGCCGACGATGCGCGAAAGTTCTCCGCAGTAAAGGTTATTGACTGATTTTGCCGAATGTTTGCCAAGCTTAAAGACGACGGTTTTGAAGGGCGCATAAAGATGCGTTCCGACATTCTCATGCCGATATGTATGGCACTGCTGTCTTTAATGGGGCTTGTTTTCATATACACTTCTCAGAGCTACAATATGGATGAGATGTCTATCGCGCGCCAGTTTTGGTTTAGGCAGACTGTCTTTTTGGCTATGGGGAGCGTTGCGTATTTCTTCATTTCGCGCATGGATTACGAAAAATGCTTCGTGTATGCGCATTTGATATACGCCATGTGCATCGCTCTTTTAATTCCGCTTTTTCTGGAAGGCAGTTGCGGGATAAATTTGCCGTTTGTTGACAAGCGTTTCAACGCGACGCGCTGGATAAACATGGGCATATTTTCCTTGCAGCCCGCGGAAATCGCGAAAATAGGCGCATGCATCATGGTAGCCGCAATCTTGGCGCGTTCAAAAATCGGCACCATAAAGGAATCTCTTAAAGTACTGATTAAAATTTTTGTTGTGGCTGCAATACCAATTTTATTGATTTTTTTGCAGCCGGACTTAGGCTCTACATTAGTTTTTCCGCCAATGGTGTTTGCAATGCTGTATGTGTCGAAACTCTCAAAAAAATTTTTTGTGATGGCTTTTGCCGCTTTCGCGCTCATGGTTGCAATCGTTGCCTGGGATATTGTCCGCTACACTTCCTTTTTGGAAGAAAACAAAATAACGGCGACAGTGTCTTCAAAGGGCAATTTGTTTGGCTCATCCCATTTTTGCCTTCCGATGAAAGATTATCAGCGAAACAGAATTTTGGCGTTTGTCGCGCCCGAAGTTGTCGATAAGCTTGGGCAAGACGTAACTTGGAACGTTCGCCAGAGTTTGATATCTATCGGAAGCGGCGGATTTTTCGGCAAGGGTTTGGGAGAGGGTACTCAGGCAAAGCTGGGTTATTTGCCATCCGATGTGGCGTATAACGACTTTATTTTCGCAGTTCTTGCGGAAGAGTCGGGGTTTGTCGGGGCAAGTTTTGCCGTTTTGCTCCAAGGGGCGATTTTACTTTGCTGTCTCAGAGCCGCGCGCAAGTCGCGCGACCGTTTCGGACAGCTTTTATGCGCGGGCATTTGCGCAATGCTCGCCGTTCACGTCTTTATAAATATAGGCATGACTCTTGGCATTATGCCGATAACGGGTCTGCCTTTGCCAATGTTAAGTTATGGCGGTTCATTTGTTTTGACTTGTTTTATTCTGCTTGGTTTGGTGCAAAGCGTATTCAGGCACCGCCGCCAGTTTGATTAGTCGGGACGAACCGCTTAAAAATTAAGCGAAAAAATGAAAGAAGAAAATATTCAAGAAAATCAAAACACTTTGGACGAAGAGCTTTCAAAGCGTCCTCCTGAAGTCGCGGTTGAGCCTATTTCAGTGGCGCAGCTCAATGCAGAAGCAAAGCTTCGCGCAAAAAAACGTCCGCTTCTCGAAAAAATCATAAGGCTTTTGAAGCGCGAAGAGGGCCCTTACAAAGAGCTTGTCATAAACGTCGAGCCTTTGGAAAAACGCGTCGCCCTTCTTGAAGACGGGCTGATGCAAAAGTTTGAAACAGAACACGTCGGCGATGAAAGCATGGTTGGTGCAATCTTTAAGGGTAAAATCCAAAATCTTGAACCCGGCTTGAAGGCGGCGTTTGTGGATATTGGTCAGCCCAAAAACGCCTTTTTGCACTATTGGGACATTTTTCCGAGCGCGACAAACGACAATTCTTATGAAATTGTCCGCGAAAACCGCTCTAAGGAGCAGAAAAAAAATGCGGCTTTAAAGCTTTCAAACAAGGATATTCCCGAAAAGTTCCCTGTCGGAACAGACATCGTAATTCAAATCACCAAGACGCAAATAGGCACTAAAGGCCCGAGGGTCACTACCAACATTGCAATTCCCGGGCGTTATTTGGTGCTTATGCCCTACGCGGGGCAGTGCGGCATTTCCCGCAAAATCGAAGACAAGCGCGAGCGCGAGCGCATCAAGAAAATACTCCGCTCCATGAAAATTCCCGAAGGCATGGGCGTCATTGTCCGCACAGCGGGGCAGGGCAAGAGGTGGACGTATTTCGTAAGGGACTTGCACATACTTTTAAACATCTGGAAGCAAATCCAAAACAAAATCGAAAACGAGCCGGGACCGGCTCTCCTTTACAAAGAGCCCGACATCATCGAGCGCACGGTGAGAGACTTTTTGACGGAAGAAACCGACAGGATTTTGATAGACAACAAAGATGACTATGAAAAAATTTTGGCATCTGTTTCCGAAATTTCCCACAGGGCGCGTTCGAAAATCCAGCTTTACAAGGATAACATTCCGATTTTTGAACGCTACAACATCGAAAAGCAAATTACCCAGACTTTCCAGCGCAGAGTGCCTCTGCCATCAGGCGGAGAAATCGTTGTAGATGAAACCGAAGCTCTCACTGCAATCGACGTAAACACAGGCTCACACAAGGGCAAGGACGCTGACGGCAAAGACTTTATTTTGCAGGCAAATCTCGAAGCGGTTGCCGAGTCTGCGCGCCAAGTGCGCCTTCGCAACATCGGCGGCTTGATTATCATCGACACCATCGACATGAAAAGCCGCAAAGACCGCCAGGCCGTCTATAAGAAACTGCGCGAGGAAATGGAAAAAGACAAGGCAAAGAGCCAGGTTTTGCCGATTTCCCAGCTTGGAATCATGCAGATGACCCGCCAGCGCCATCACCAGTCAAACGCAAGCGAAATTTATTCGACATGCCCCTATTGCGGCGGCAAAGGCATTGTTAAAAGTTCGCGCACGATGAGTGTTGAAATTCAGCGCAAAATTGTGGCGATAGCCCGCGCAATCCGCACCCGCGAGGGCAATTCCAATGAAATTCCAATGCTTGTGATGCTACACCCCGAAAATTTGAAGCTCATGCAAAACGAAGACTACGAGTACCTGATAAATCTCGAAAAAGCTTACAACTTGAAGCTTACGTTCAGGGCTGATCCGTCTTACCACGTTGAAAACTTCCGAATTTTGGATCCCGCCACAAACAGGGTTTTGCGTTAATTCGGAAATTGCGAAAAAAGAAGCGTCTTTTTTGGCGCTTCTTTTTTTTGAGGGGTGAATAGAAGAGAAAATTTGACGTTTTGCGGTAAAATTTTTTTAAGCCGGGCTTTTTTCCATTGCGAAGTTAATGAGCATAACATTCTTTCTTTGGACTTCCTGTCTCTTCTTTACCGCATATCCTCTCTTCTCAAAAAACGGTTTTGCCGTTATTGAGGCGTGTACGGTAATTTTTTCCCAATTACCGGATTTTTCCAAAATGTCGCATATCTTCGTTGCAATGCCTTTTCGTTGGCAGTCTTTATGAACGAAGAGATAGTCCAAATAACCGTTCTTTGCAATGCTTCCGAACCCTACAATCTTCTCTTTTTCGAGGGCGACAATCGCGGTGTTTTTTATAAGCGCCAAATTCAGGGCGTCGGCGTCAAAATCTCTTGGCGCCCATGCGTCTAATTGGTCGCTTGTGTAATCTTTTGCGTTTATTGCGTGGATTGTTTCATAAAACAATTTGCATATTTTGGCGCAGTCAGATGGCGTGTATTTTCTTATGAGCATATTTTGGCGAAAACATAATAAAAAAATTGCGCAAGTTTTCGCTTGCGCAGTCTTTTGCCGTTTGAGTTATCAGAACGGGAACGGATTGTCGAGAGGCTTTGGCGCGGAAACTTCCGCTTTCTGCTTTTCCTGCGGGACGTACAAGCGCATTTTTTCGTCAAATGGAATTGCCTTTTTATGCACTTTTAAGCCCTGAATTACTATCGCCGTGTGCGGGCGCACGGGGCAGACATTTTCACAGGCTCCACATCCTATGCAGACGTCTTCGTGGACATGCGGAATATAGAGGCTTTTCTTTTCGTTAAAAGGTATCATTTCAATCGCCTGAACGGGGCAGTGTTCGGCGCATGCCGCGCAGTCGGTTCCGTCGGTATAAACAACGCAGAGTTCGCGGTTGAATATGGCGGTGCCGATTTTTTCAGACATTTTTTGTTTTTTTGTGATGAAGCGTATTGCGCCGGTCGGGCAGGCTTTTGAGCAGTTGTGGCAGTCGGGCAGGCAGAATGCCGCCGAAAAATCCATGTATGGCTGCATAAATCCCGACAAGCCCCATTGGGTGGTTGACGCCTTTAAAACTTGCGACTTGCATGAGCTTACGCATCTTTGGCATGCCGTGCAGTTTTCCAGAAAGTTTTCAATGCTGATTGAGCCCGGAGGAGACGGGAGACGCTTGTCGGCTCTCGCGCCGTCTATTCTGTATTCGGACGCTCCTTCCAAGACTTTCAAGCTGTGTTTTTGCGAAAGCTCCTCGTCGCCCTTCTTGCAGCCGAAGAGCGCGGTTGCCATGGAAGCCGCGGCGGCGGCAAAGCTTCTTCTTGAAATATTTTCGCCTTCGGTCTTTCGGGAAGATTTTGAAAATATTTTTTTGTATGCGGGATTTATTTTGTAGCCTATCGAGCTTTTTGGGCAGTGTGCCGCACAGTCAAGGCATAGAACACACCGCGAGAAGTCGATGTCTTTTTCCTTTATGTTTATGCACTTTGCCTTGCAGTCCCTTTCGCACTTTCCGCAGGAGACGCATTGGTCTTTGTCTATTTGCAGGGAGAACAATGCAAATTTTGAAAGCCCTCCCAAAAAAGCTCCGACAGGGCAGAGGCTGTTGCAAAAAAGCCTTCCGCTTTTTGCCGAAACCGCGGCGGTTAAAATCAAAAGGAAAATTGAAAAACCGAATGCGGCAACCGAGACTGCCGCAGTTGTGGCGGGCGTTATTCCGTAATAACCGAAGCTTGCCGCGCTTGAAGCCGAGAAATTTACCGCTTCAGAACTTATTATGAAGCCTGCCGACATTATTTTGCCGTAGAGCGAATACGGGTCAATCAGCCCCAAGAGCGCGCCGAAACCGAAAACGATGGAAATTGCCGCAAGTGTCAAAAATAAAACTCTAAGTGCCGTCAGCGGTTTTGCGTATTTTAGTTTTGCAAAATTCTTCTGCGAAAATTTGCCAACGGCAGTCTTTTTCAGAAACTTGTTTTCCGCGGGAAATTTTGCGATTTTTCTGAAAATGTCCATTAGTATCCCGAATGGGCATATGAACGAGCAATAGGCTCTTCCCAAAATCAGCGCGAGGGCTGAAAATGCCAAAAACGCCCAAGCCGAGGCAATGCCTATCCCCGCCAGAAACTTCAATAATGACGGCATAAATTGAAGCGATGCGGGAGGGTACATGTAATAAATTTTCGGCAGTTTGTGGTAAATGTCGAAAAATTGCAGGCTTATTGCCGCGAAGAACAATATCGCAAAAATAACTCTAAAAAGGCGCAATGTTTTCATTTTTCTAAAATTAAGGCGCAAACCCGAAGCGCCTCTTTTTTGATTTTCAGAGGCAACTCTTCAAGTATGCGCCTTGTTTTAATTTTGTTATGCGACGGAAATTCTCTTTACGTTCAATTTGCTTAAATCTGCAGTGCCCACTCCGAGCTTTTCGGCAAGCCCGATGTATGGAATTTCATTGAGAGTGTAGGGCTTGCCCATTCCGTACTGCTTTGCGACTGTCGCAAAAATTTGGACTGCGGCGGCGTCGGCAGCAACGATGTCGGTGGAGATTACCTGATACTTTACGACAGGCGCAAACTTCGGGTCTTTGCCCTGAGGTCCGTGTTCAAGCATTACATGGTATGCGTCAACGATTGTAAGAGAGGTCTTTTGGTATGAGGAGAAATCCGCGATGCACTGGGGCAGGTCGTTTCTGTGCCAGAATTGCCTGTCGAGAATGCAGCCCATGTAGTTTTTCATTGCGCAGGTGATTTTTGTGCCGCCGTGGTGCTTTAAAATCGGCATATTGATGAATACGTCGGCTTCCGCTGCGAGTTTGTGGACTTTCGCTTTCTTCAAAGAAACGCCTCTTGGAATATCCTGGTCGATGAACATGGAGTGGGCGTTGCCCGAAACCATTTCGCCTCCCGCTTTTTCAACTGCTTCGGCAGTCCCCGAGTGCTTGTAGCAGTCGTCTGCGGCGTGGCAGGTGTGGTCGAAGCAGAGAACTTTTTTTGCACCTGCGGCGAGGCATGCTTTCACTACGGCGGCGACCAAGTCAGGGTCGGTGTTTGCGCCGAAGTCGGGAGTTCTGTCCCAAGCGATGTTTGGTTTTAGAACGACTGTCTGCCCTTTTTTCACAAAGCGCGACATTCCGCCCATTTCGGCTATGCCTTTTTCAAACATTTGAACAGCCGAGCCGCCGTGTATCGCCACGAGGTCGGGCTGTTTTTGCGATTTTTTTTCTGCCGCAAAAAGCGAATTTGTGCAGGCGATTGCGGAACCTGCTATTGCGGTTTTCACGAAGTCTCTTCTTTTCATTTTTCCCCTTTTATTAACGATTTATAATTTATCGGTTTTGGCGAAATGATGTTTTAAGAATTTTCGATTGTCAAGTTTTTTGAAAATGCAATATCAGTTCTGTTTTTTATTCAAGTTTGAAAGTTTTTTCTCCAAAAATTCGCGTTCATTGGCAGAGAAAGACTCTTTCTTTAAGAGAACGGGAATTACCTTTTGCAGAAAATCGGCGTCGTTTGTTGAATTTAAAATTTCAAGGCATAGTTTCGCGCTTTCTTCTTTTAGATTTTTTGATTTCAAGAAGTCCGAAATTTCAAAAGCAAGTCCGAAATTTTGAAAGTTTTCTTTTGCCTCTTTTGCGGATTCGCGGGCGAGGGCTATTGATTTTTCTTCGTCCAAGTTGCCGTAGAGCAGGGCAAGCTTCCAGTTGAGCGCGAATTTTTCATTCAGCTTTGGAATGAAACTTTCAGCAATTTCAATCGCTTTTCTGGCGTTGCCGTTTTCGAGAAGGGACAAATTCATTTTGCGTATTACAGCGTATTGCGAAAGCCCGTCAATTTTGCCGTTTTCGATGTCTTCAAGCTGGCTTTGCAAAGTTTTTTTGAGCGGGGAATACAGCGGGTCTGCCAGCATAATCCCCTTCCAGCTGAATGCGCTCATCGAATAAAACGCGGCTTCGCCCGCTTCAAATCCGCGAGAAATATAGTGCATGTAAACATCGCTTCTGTGCGTGAAAGTCAAAAACGGCTCGTTGATGTAGCCGAAGGCGACTGCGGCATTTCGCGCGGCAAAACTCGGCGTCCAGTCTCTCGGGTTTGAAAGATTTTGCGCGGAATAGGAATAGATGTGAAGAGCCGACGCGCCGCTTGAATATTTCACGTCTTTTGACTGCGGATAGTAGCGCGGCATGTCGGTGTACCATCCGAAGTAAAATGCGGGGGCGTCAAACCTGTCAAAGTAATTGAAAAGTTGCGGCTTTTCGTCGGAAGAAACATCAAAGCCGAGTTCTTCAATGGTCTTTTTTGCGGACAAAAGCCACTTGTCGCCCGCGGGATATTTTTTTGACATGTCTATATAGGCGCGCCCCCTAAGACCTTTTTCTTCGGCAGAAATCGCGCTATCAGCAAGGTTTAGCGCGTCCGAAAAATTCAGCCCGTCGAGCCTTGAAACCGCCAAAAAATTTTCTTTTTTGTAATCGCCGCGCTGCCTGTTTAATCCGAAGAGCGGATTTTTTTGCATTCCGCGCAGTTCGTATTTGCCTTTTAAGAGCATTGCAAGTTCGGAATCTACACAGGCGGAGTTGTTTGCGGTTGCGGATATTTTAGCGTCGGGTGAAATCTTTTCTTCCGAAATTCTGTAAGGCACTCCTTTGGCAATCACTACATAATCGACATCGCTTTTGACAACAAGGGCGTGTTTCGGATTTTCGGAATTTAATATGTCTTTGACGGCTCCCCGCTCCTTTAAAACTTTAAAGAGTTTTTCCGCTATTTTTTTGTCGTAGTCTTCCCTTGAAATGTTTGCGGAGTCCTTTACGTCCAAGATAACGACGTTTTCTTTTGGGATTGAACGCAATTTACAATAGTCTTCCGCGAGTTTTTTGGATTTTTCCGAGTTTTTGTTCGCCAACACAAACACGCTGCCCGCATACAAATTTATGCAGGCGAGGGCTGTCAAAAAAATTATTCCGCGCAAAAATGGCATATCTTTTTTTTTAATAGAACCAATGTCGGCGCGTATTGCAAATAAAAATGTTTTACTTTGCGTTCAAATAGATTTGCTTCATATCGCTTTCGTTGAGCGGGCGGAATTTTCCGATTTTTTGTGTTCCGCCGTTTGAGCATTTTTTTGCGAGCAAAGAGGCAAGGTCTTCATTGATTTCGATGCCAAGATGGGAAATTCTTGTGGGCATTCCGACGCTTGCAAAAAATTCCTCGAACTTTTCTATCCCCTTCAATGCGGTTGAAACGGGGTCGGAGGCGTTGTTTTCAACTCCCGCGACGTTTACGGCAAGCCTTGCAAAGCGTTTTGGATTTTCAGGCAAGACGTATTTTGCCCATGTGCTCCAAATTGCCGCAAGCCCCGCGCCGTGCGCGACGTCGAATATTCCGCTTAACTCGTGTTCGAGAGCGTGGCACGACCAGTCGCCTTTTGTCCTGTCGCCTGTTATGTTGTTGTGCGAAAGCGTTGATGCCCACATTATTTCGGCGCGCGCATTCAAGTCTTGCGGATTTTCGTGCAGGATTTTTGCGTTGGCAATTACCGTGCGCATCAAGGCTTCCGCAATGGAGTCGGTCAGTTCGAAGCTTTCTGTATTTTTAAAATAGCGTTCGAGGGTGTGAAGAAGAATGTCGGCGCATCCGCTTTGCGTCTGGTAGTCTGGAAGAGTCAGGGTTAGTTCGGGATTAAGAATCGAAAACTTTGCCCTTACGAGGTCGTTGTTTATCGCGCGTTTGAGTTGCCCCTCGTCTTTTGTTATGACGGAAGCTTCGCTCATTTCGCTGCCCGCCGCCGCCATTGTCAGTATTACGCCGAGGGGAGCGCAGGCTTTCGGCGTTTTTGAAGTCGTGTAAAAATCCCAAACGTCGCAGTCGGGATTTGCAATGGCAAGCGCGATTGCCTTTGCGGAATCTATCACGCTTCCTCCGCCGACAGCCAGAAGAAAGTCGATGTTTTCCGCTTTGCATATTTCCGCACCCCTATAGACGTCGCAAAGGCGGGGATTTGGTTTTACTCCGCCAAATTCTACATATTCAATTCCTTCCGATTTGAGCAAGGTTTCGACTTCCTCTATCAACCCCGATTTTTTAGCGCTTTGTCCGCCGAAGTGTATCAGAACTTTTTTTGCGCCAAATTCTTTTAGCAACTTGCCGACCTTCTTTTGCGCGCCAAGCCCGAATTCTATTTTTGTGGGTGCGAAGTATGTAAAATTATTCATCGAAATTGAGAATTAAAACTTTTTATGTATTTTGAAACAAAGTTTCGCAATTCGCGCATGGCAAGTCAAACGTTTTCCGCAAAAACTTTAATTTTTATTTTGCAGTGCGGGGGCGATTGTCTTGAAAAAGCGTTTCCAACTGTCGTTGGCATTAAAGTTTTTGAAGCCTTCGTATTCCGAGTGCGAGAGATTGTCGCTTACGATTTTGTAGGATATGAGATTTGGAAATTTTTTGTGGAAATAGAAAAGCTCCATGTCAAATACGCAAGGCTCTTTGATGTCGGTTTCTTCCACGAATTTGTCGGACGAAAAACAGGGGACTCCGCCAAAGTCTGAGATTTTTGAAATTGCGTTCGGGGTTTCAATTTTTGCGACTTTGTTTACCTTGCACATCTCGCCTTTACTTATGACGTTGCTTCCGCAGTATCCGACGTTTATGACCAATACATTGCCGTGAAGAGCCGTGTTTTTAAGGGAAGAATTTACGCAATTTTTGCCGACTCCCGTCGTTATGCATGATATTTTGCCGTTTGAAGAAATGTTCTTTGAAAGCTTTTTTAGCCCGTATTCTTTTTCAATGTATTTGCTTTCATCGGGCATCGCGATTGCAAACAATACGGACGATTTTATGTGGGAACTGTCCGCGCAATTTTCTTCCGAACAAAACACAGTTTCGGAATTTTGCTTAACCGATGAACACGCCGCGACAAACAGCGCAAACAAAACAAATACCGTTTTGAAAAATGTCTTCATGAATTTTATTTTGCAGTGGAAATTTAAGTTAATATAAAAAGCAAAACATATTTGCAAAATGCCCTGCAAGTACAAGAACAAAAGCATTTCAAGTTATGTTTTTTTATGAAGGGATTATTTTCTTGTCTTTATTTGACAAAATACCGAAAAGATGAGAAATGCCTTTTGCAAAAAATTCATAATTAAATTTTTTGGCAAATATGATTTCTTTTATCCATTGTGAAAATCTCGCAACTATCTGAAATTTTGCGGGAGAAGGCGATTATGTTGATTATTAAAAAAATTAAACAGTAAAAAAATATCCGCCAGTTTTTATCGACTTTTTTTCACTGCTTTGCAAAAATGTACATTATATAGCTTATGAATTCAGATTCAATGATAACACATTCTTTTGAACTTCCGTTGGCGGAAATAAAGCGGAACTGGCGCCAAGATGCAAAGTATTTTTACGAAAGATTGGGGTATAAGCTCATACTTGAAACAGAAAGCGAAATGCTTTTTAAGGCAGGATCTATTATCGGCAATATTCTCTCTTTTAATCCCGCAAAAATTAAAAGGGAACTGTATATAAAAGAGGAGAACAATAAAATTTTTTGCTCGTTAAATGTTTCTTTGGATTTTAGAACTCAACCCAATCTCGAAATAGAATATACAGAGTGGGAAATTGGGGCATTCAGAATTTTTTTGGGCGCATATCATATTTCGGAAATTCCGCCAAAGCCAAATACAAAAGCGGCAGTATTTATTTATCTTTTGGGAGTTTTTAAGATAATATTCATAAATGCAGGCATAGCGGTTTTGGCAGTAATGTTAATAGGTTTTGCGCTTCGGTATGCTACCCTGAAGATGTCCGATTTGATGTATGATGGACCAAGGATAAACTTAAATGAAAATTTAAGCGGTACAGAAAAGGCGCGCGCGGGATTGGCAGATGTTTATATTATGCCGTTTTACGGTTTTTCTGAAGATTTGGCAAGCGCGCTTGCGTCTAATTTGTCTGAAGATTTAAAAATAAATGTCCGCACAACGGCGGCTCTTCCCATACCGGAAAACGCTTTTGAAAAAAACCGCCAACAATACAACACAGACGCTTTTTACAAGGCGGAAATTGATGCGGCTTGCAGATTGCAAGACCTGAAAAAAGAAACGGTTTTTATAGGGCTTGTTCCGGGAAGCATATTCATAAAGGGAACGCAATTTAGATCTGTCTTTGCGTGCCAGTTTGACTCACAGTTCTCTGTTGTCGGAGATTATGAAATGCGTTCATCGCATACTCCTGAATGGTTGTACCATACGCGGCTGTATAAAATGGTAAAGCGGCAAATAGGCAAAACATACTATAAAAAACCTCCGAGTGCGGATAAAAACAGCTTAATGAAATCTCCCGTGATGAGCGTTGCGGATTTAGATGATTTGGGTCTTGATTTTTAAAGAAAAAATATTGATACGCCGAACTGTTGCTGTTTTTACGCCGCTAAGCTGGTTTTGTCTTTATGACAGAAACTTTTTTCGTAAGCTATATAAAAATATCAAATGTTTTTCTGCGGAGGTTTTATGAAAAAGTTATTTTTAATGTTTTTTATAACATGTTTTTCTACGCGTCGGCAATGAAAAGGATGAAAAGCATTCCGGATTTTTTTTGCGAAATAAAACTTGGTGCAAACAGCTACGGGCAGTTTGCCAATTTCAATTTTGAATGTGTTGGCATCGGATTTTAATTCTCGGCATGAATTTTTCCGAAAATATTGCCTCTTATGATAAACTGTTTCCCGTCGCTCTTGTTTTCAATTATAGTGCCATCCGGAATCTTGAATTTCAGTTTTTCCTCTATTATTTCTTTGGAGTCGGCAACATTGTTTAACTTTATGCGTATCCAATATTTGATATCATTTTTCAATGCGGCGTTTAAGTCATTATCGGGATAATAAAGATTGGCTCTTTTTATTTCTACAAATTTAGGGATATAAATATTTGAATGTTCCAATTTTATATAGTTGTCGTAGATAATTTCCATTCTTGGCGGAAAAATTTCCCGTTCAGAATTTTGCCCGAGCTTAAGCGTTTGCAATTTTATTAATGTAGGATACAGCTTTTCGCCAAATTTCTTTAGTTTTAATGTAAGCACAAGTGAAGTTTCGGATTTTTTTGTCTTTTCGGAATCCATTCTATATTCAAAAACTTCTTCTCCGTCTGCCGTTTTTGCGGTTAATTCTCCTTTTGAAGCGAATTTTTCAATCAAATTCGTGATCATTTCCCCTTTGGTTAAAAAGCTGTCATTTGGCAGTAATGTCAAATATTCCCAAAATGTTTGCGGGGTTTGATTGTTTTTATCTTTTTCTAAAACTATGCACCGTTTTATGTTTTCTATATACAAAACAGATGAATCTCCAATGGTCAAAGCTCTTGCATTGTAGGGTTTGCCATCATAAATCGGGGCATGGGATACGATTTTTAACATTTGCTTGTCCGCGCCATTGTTGGTGAATTCATAATCGGCATCCGGAAGTTGTTTATTCATCTCTTCCGATTTGTATTCCGGATGGTCTTTTACGTGTTCAATAGTATATTTTACTGAAATAGGAGTAGAAATATTGCAGATATTTTTTTCAAATATGTCAGTAAAATCAACCGCGCCTGCACTGGTTAACGCAATGAAGCAGCATATAATACAAAAAATTTTTATTCGCATGTTTTTTTGGGGAATGGGGTTGATGTAGTTCCATTTACGCCGCAATCGCCGGCATCTTCTGTCCATTTTATGCATTCGCGTTCTTTTGATTCGTTTAACATATATTGCGCATAGCGTGTCCAAGATTGGCATGTAAATTTTTTATTCATCGCGCACTTGTCGCATTCGGGCGGAGGCGTTTGGCAGGTTTTATTATATTTTCCCCAAAAAGAATCCTTGCAGTAGTAGCCCCAATGCTTTAAGGTGCCACTGCATTCTACATCAGGTTCTGATTCGTTTGGGCATCGTTCCGACTTGCCATCTCCGCAAGAATTAACTTCTGCCGCTCCTCCTCTTGCCTTGAACATTTCAAAATAAGTCAACTCTATGTATTCCGAATAACTTACTCCGTATGCGAAGATTCCTAATATTATACATATTGGCATTTTTGACTTTTTCATTGCAAGCCTTGCGATTGGCATCTTTCAGCCTTTCCCGTTGTCAAGTTTCCTCTCAATTTTTCTGACTTTCATTGATGGGTTGTCCGAAGTTCCAATGTAAGAGATGTGCATACGTTCTCTCTTATTAGGATTTTAAATTATTTTTATAACTGTTTTGGTACCGGAATGTCAAATATTTTTTACGAAAACAATTAAATATATAAATATTATGCTATAACTTTTAAATCGGTTGCACATAAAATAGTTAACAATATGCTAATCTATCTGACGACAATAGGTTTAAATTTAGATTTTGGTTTTGAGTTTGATAAATTGTGGCTTCTATCCCTTGTTCTCTAAGGTTTAAATCTTTCCGAGAATAGACCTGTTTTCCGCCATTTTGCAGCCCAATTTTGGGAGTGGATAGGCGATTAACAGTCGAACGTGAGAATATTACAATTTGAATCTGCAAAGCAATAAGCATTGCAAGTCTGTTAAATACAAAAGATTATGGATATTGTTTTGAAAATATCAGGGCGCAAAAAAAAACGCAAAACTGTTGCTTTTAGTTTGCGTCAATTTTGCGTTTATTGGTTTTATGGGGTGGATAACGGGACTCGAACCCGTGACCCTCGGAACCACAATCCGATGCTCTAACCAACTGAGCTACATCCACCATTAAATAAAAGAAATAGAACAATCATATTTCTTTGTTTTGTCAAGCGTTTTGATTGCTTTTTTTCGGGCGCAAAAAAAATCGGGGTATGCTTGAACTGTACCCCAAAATTCGGACAATAAAAAAATCGGGGTTAGGAGATTTTTA
>OKTE01000092.1_pt1 | contig 66634 bp, 98 predicted proteins | sample 1606151 | NCBI WGS metagenome assembly OKTE01 (sample SAMEA3879527, study PRJEB24766) | human gut metagenome | biome: human-associated habitat; feature: feces | place: USA | collected 1985/1987 | reverse complement strand
TCGCCGACATACTCATGGCCGATGACCTGTGGGGGCTTGACGTGCTGCTGCGCCCACTGGTTCCATTTGTAGATATGGACGTCGGAGCCGCAGATCGCGGTCTTGTGGATCTTGATGAGAACTTCTCCGGGGCCCGGCACAGGAACAGGCACCTGCCGCAGCTCCAATCCGGGGCCGGCTGTGGGTTTTACGATGGCATCCATCATCTGTTTCATTTGTAATCCGCCCTTTCTTCAGAAACTCATATGTCCGTACAGTGTGGACTGCACAATTAAATATGTGCACCCTATAAAGACATATTACCGGACAAATCCGGTCCTGTCAAGGGGAATTTGGTGTTTTAAAACAAAAACGTTCCGCAGAACGGAAACATAATAGGACGTTAGCACCAAAACCGGATGCTTCGCGCACTACAGACGCGGCGTCATTCCGGTTCGTGCACGCCGTTCCGGTATTCCCTCGGCGCACATTGCTAAAAGCGCCGGAACTGCTTGGAAAAATATGAGTGAGGACATGATCAGAACGCTTGTTATTCTTGATCGAGCAGGCAATTTTGATCGATAAATAGAAAACACCCCGCTGTAGCAAATCATCACTACGGCGGGGTGTACGAGTGTGGTGTACTAATAGTGTACAAATAATGTACTAGTGTACATCATCTCACTGCATTTATCCACTTTTAACCACGGCTGAAGGCATTGAAAACACTTGGTTTTTGCCAGTCAGGCTTACTTCATGGCCTCTTCGACGGACTCGGTCATCTAGATTATGAGCTAGTGTTTTCAAGCATTTTTATATTAAGATGTAGGAACAATATATGAATACACTACATTTGCATTCTATTTTATTTTTTCGATCTCACTTTTTAGCCATGCGAGGTCTCGTTGTGTATAGACCTTTTCTGTCACATCGTTTATTTCATGACCTACAATGCGTTTGATGGCGTACTCATCGACTTTGAACTTTTTTGCCATGGTGATAAATTGCTTTCTCGGATCATGAGCTCTATGATCTGAATTTAAGCTTAGTCGAGTTACGATTTTCATAAAGCGCTGACGATATTTTTCATAGGTCATCATCAAGCTGCTTCGATGCGTATGGGTGTCGGTACAATTAAAAAGATATTTGCTGTTTAGCTCCTTTGCTTCATTATAATAGCGTTCGACGAGCGGAAAAATCTTAGGATGAATCGGAACGATTCGGTCTGTTCCGGCTTTAGTTTTCATACCCCCCACGATATAATGGTTTTCGAGATCGACATTTTTAAGCTCTATCAGCCCCAACTCCTGAGGACGCCATCCAGAATAACACTGGATCAGAACGAGATCAACATAACAATACGAATGGCGATTGTCCCAGAGCTTTTTCATTTCATCGTCCGTAAACGCGATGTGTCCTCGCTTTGATTCTTCTATGTCCTCAAGAATATCTTCAGATATATCAAAAGTTCGTGCATAGTTGCGGTCCACAATTTCATACTCCAAAGCATAGTCAAGCATCAGGTTGAACATTGACTTGATGCGTCCTTTTATATTTGGGGTAGTGTGCTTCTCAACTCCTTTCACAGTGATCGTACCGTTTTCCATACATCCTTTTATGTGTCTGGCTCGAAGATCCTTGACGCGCATTTTGTAAATAGAAGAGCAGTAAGACCAACTCGATTTAACGGTTCGTTTACTGGAATCATTCTTTAACGTCGCGAAGTATTCATTAGTCCACCTTTTATATAGATCCTGAACCAGAATAGCGGGGTCTAAATCGTATGGATTTTTGTTGTACGCTACAAGTGCGGCGTATGCTTCATTGTAAGTCTCAAAGTAAGCCTCAGGCTTCAGCATTTTACAAATTGGATGCCCATTATCTTCCTTTCCGATAGTAACCATTGCTCGGAATGGCTTACGGAGGTTACGGCCTTTGATTTCACTGATTTGGCCGAACCCATTTGGTAATCTTCTTCTCTTGTTGTGTCTAGCCCGTGAGTAAGTCGGCTTTATATTTTTACTCATCGGGCAACCACAATGCGGACAGGTCAGCGCTTTATCACTGACATTCAATTCACATTCTGGACATTGTATAAGCACAACTCTGCCCTCCTTTCGGAAATACGGTATCAAATCGTGCAGGAATTGTCAACTCCTACACACAGTTTTTGTCAACTTCGGGACGCAGGTGACGTTTTTCAGTGATACGCTTTTGACTGAGAAGAGTGTAATTGCTTTTCTGAAATCGTATCAGATAGGAGAACGTAAAAATGGAAGAAATGATATTTCCCATGGGTTCTGTTCCGGTAAGTGTGGCAGCAAAAGTGTATGGAAAAGATGCCTGCTGGGTGCGGGCAGGTATCATCTCTGGATGGCTTCCGATTGGAAAAGCAACCAGAAATGGAAAAGAAATTACAAATCTGGATGAAATGGACTCACGCCGAGGACGTATCAACTTTTATATTTCGCCAAAACTACTTTGGGAACATACAGGGTATATGTGGGGAGGCGAGCGCATATGAGCACACAGATTCGTCCAGAGATTTCGCAGAAGAACCCTTATTGGATTCCGAAGCATCGCTACTACGAGCTCAAGCATTTCGTTATGCAATATCCAGCATGGGTAGCCGCGAGGAAAGGGCTAGATTTTCTTCATACGCCGACATATTGTGTTCGCGTGAGAAAAGATGCTACTGATCCGACAATGACCGGTGCAGAATTGCGAGCATATTATTCAGATCGAATTGATATGGTGGATCGAGCGAGCTTTGAATGCGGATGCCCGCAGTATGTTCTAAAAGGGATTCTCGATAGTCTATCCTATGAAAAGCTTCTTTTGAAGTATCCGGCATTCATTCGCTATACAAAGGAAAAATACTACGAGGCATATCGTAAGTTTTTCTGGCTGTTGAATCAGGAGAGGCGCTGATGAAAGTGATTGACGTTGCTGTGAAAAAGTCTATAATGACGATACGCGTTAAATACAGTCTCCTTTATGAAGGAGTTGATATTTATGAAAACACTGAAAATCCTTTACTATCGTATGAAGCAAAAGAACGCTCATTTATGCTTTAAATATTGGCATAAGAAAGCATTAGCCAATATGGACGATGTAGAGAAGGGCACAGCATGCTTCGGCCATATGATGCATTGGATTATCAAAATGTTGGATTATAATGTCGCTATACGTAAAGAGTTGGGGTCCTAACAAGGGCTCCTTCTTTTTGCGCGAAATTAACAATTGCCTTTATGAAAGGAGTTGATTATATGTTAATCGCAATTATTATGTATCTGATTATAGGTGTTATCAGAGTGTATATGACACGTACAGAGCTGAATTGCATTATTACTTCGTATCAAGTAGTACGATATTACTCGATATTAGGCGTAATTCTTTTCTATGCTATCTGTGTCATTATAGCCCCGGTATGCATATTGTGCGGGTTGTGTAAAAGTATATTCAACAAAGTAACAAAGCGGGAGTCCTAACAAGGACTCCTTCTTTTTGCGCGAAATTTACATCTGCTCTAATGGAGAAACATTAGCATGTTTTAATTTGAAAGGAGATTTTATTATGTATAACACTACGGAACTCACGAAGAAGATCACGGATCGCTGTGATGAACTGATGGTGATTGCCAAGAAGCAGATCATCGAGACGGCTATCGATAGCGATAGCATTAACGAGGATGGTTTCAAGGCAATGAACTTGATGCTTGGCCTGATCAATGATTGCAAGGAGTTGGCTGCGGATTATGCTATGAAAATGGAACAGATCCCTGAAATCAACAAAAAGCTTGATAAGCTTCTCCAAAAGAGAGAGTCCTAACAAGGACTCCTTCTTTTTATATTTTGCACATGGAGGTATCCGAATGAGATGATAAATTAAGATCATAAAAATTCTCGGGTGAGAAATTTCAGAAAACAATTTAGGAGGGTATTATGTGGATTTATATTTTAGTCGGTGTTCTCTGTAACTTGATCGGTGCTCTAACAATGTGGCTTATAATGAAACCGCATGTAGAGGGTGCTATTGTCATCGAGAACAATAGTGCATATCTTCAGCTTAATCATGAGGTAGAGCGGCTTGCAGATCATCAATATGTGACCTTCATGGTTATCTCGCGAAAATAACAGATTCTCTTATGGAACAATTAACATTGAAAGGAGTTTTATAATGAACGAAAAGACATTAGAAGAACGAATGGAGGAGGAATTGAAGGATCAGTTGACTGATATTTCAATGCTGCATACGGGTAATCCGGAAAAGACAGAAGCGATTAAAGCGTTCGCCGTACTGTATGATAAGCGGCAGGACACAATCAAGCTGAAGGCTGAAGCAGAAGAAGCACAGGCCAAGAAGAAAGATCGTGTCGTGGATCATATCATCAGTGGTGTTGGAACGGTATTGCCGGTTCTGGCTACAGGTATTATGTATGCGATCGGCATGAATTTCGAGAAAACTGGTACATTGACCTCGACGTTCTTCCGCAATCTTGTCGGAAAAATGAAAGTCACGAAGTAATTGAACTACAAGAAGGGTCGTTGAGAAATCAGCGGCTCTTCTTTTTTGGGTATTGCAGAAAGAAAAAATATATGATAGGCTGGTTTCAACAACCGAGGAGGACAACATTATGAGTTGGAACGGATTATATGGAATTTTGTCGAACGATCAGGAGCATGCAGAGTATGACGATGTCTACGACGAAGCTGGAGATGCTGTTTACTGCGATCATTGTGGAGCAGAGATCTATTGGAAAGACGGAATTTATATTTGTCCACACTGCGGTAAAACAATGGATCGAGCAGTATTCTTCCGGTACATCGGTGCGACTCCGCCCGGTCCTGAATGTTTGACTTGCGACAATCTATATCCAGGATGTATGAACTGTCCGTATGGGTATGGAAACGATTTACACAGATGAGATACTATTATCAGCCGAAGCAGCAAGATTCATCACGATTCAGTCGTATTTATATTTGTAATCATCCACTGTATTCTCGCTGTACGCTGTATCAGTTCAATAATTTGGGATTAGCAGTCATACAACAGAGGTATGATGCAAACGAAAAGACGACCTACTGGACTGAGGTGGATGCGGGTCTTGCTGATGATATTTACCGGCATCCAAAGTTTTATCGCTATTTCAAAACTAAAGCCGCTGAACCAGTAAATAACTTATACCCCACAGTTACAGTCAGGCAAATCATGTGGGCGCTAAAGATGAAGCCGCTCAAACGCGAACGCTGGGAAACGGTATTCGATCGAGCTGACATTTGAGGACGCGAAGATAACATCTCCTATAATGAAAGTAATTATATTTAGGAGGTTTATCTTATGGTTATGTTTGTGTTGCTGTTGATCGCACTTGTTGTAGGCGCAGTAGTCATTGTCAGTATCGGAGGTATTGGCATTGGATTGGCTGTTGTCGGCTTCGGAGATGTGATCGTTGGCATTATCATTCTGATTCTAATGGGTAAAAACCGAAAGAAAGGAACCAGAGATTGAGTCCGCAAGGACTCTTTCTCTTTTTTCGCGGCAAATACACCGCCCTTTATGAAGTAAATACTTTATGGAGGGAATAATTATGAAAAAGAAATCTACACTCGGAAACAAAATTCTGGCTGTCTGTTTACTGATATTATCGGTGATTCCGATAATAATGGAAAAGGAAGCCACAGGATTTATACTTATGTGCATGGTTGCAATTCCGCTGTTCTTTGCAAAAAGAAATTACATTTATGTATGAAAGGGTCCACACGGACTCTTTCTTTTTACGCGAAATTTACATCTGCTCTAATGGAAATAATAAAATAAAGGAGATATTACTATGAAATTCTGGAACAAGACTTATAACGAGTTAACCGTTAAGGAACTTACGATCTGGGCTGTTGCTCTGAGCGCGATTGCCGCTGCAATCTCGTATATCAGCATTGCTACGGACTGGTTTGAAACGGCTGGCGAGAAAATCACTGGAGTCTGGAATAAGATCTTCCACAAGTAATTTCCAATTGGAGAAGTCCTGCATGGGCTTCTCTCTTTTTCTTTCGCGAAAAACACAAATTGTATTATGAGAAAGAAGTGGTAGTAGTGAGTCATGGGTGCGAGTCCCATCACCTGCGATTGGTGTCACATAGGAAATATGACCGAGCGACTCTCGGGCGGGAATTGAACCGCACAAGACCACACTTTCTCTTTTTCTTTTACGCAAAAATTACAAGTCGTATTATGAAGGAGGGTTATATGATGAATTTGAAGCGAAATGATGTAAACTGCAAGCCTAATCTGCAGACTGTGATAACCAATTCGCCACTGTTTGATCCAGTGACGATTATGGATTCTTTCTCGCCAGAGGACAGGCAAAAACTAATAAACAAATGCATACAAATGAGAATTATGATTCACCGCAAACTGAAGGAGAAGAGGGGCTAATGCTCCTCTTTTTTATGCTCGACAATACATATAAAAGGAGAATGAAATATGCACCGCAACAATCCTGAAATTCTTGAAGATAGCACCAAATATTATCCACCGATCGACAGCTGTTCTTATGATGAGCATGAACTCGACATGTATTTCATTGGTGATAATTACGGAAAAGATGAAGATTAACGCGAAATTTACAAGTCGTATTATGAAGAGACTATTAGCTTCAATGGTAAAGCACAAGATAAAAATCTTGGATTGTTGGTTCGAGTCCGACATAGTCTCTTCTTTATATTTTTTGAAAGGAAGTATCAATCATGCGAATTAACATTCGAAAAGCTGGGCCATTTATTGCGACCGGACTGGCATGTGCCGGTGTCATTGTAACGGCACTTCTGGCAGTGAAGAAAGCTCCAGAGGTTCGGGAAGCTGTGGAAGATGCACGTTCTGAACAAGACGGGGTTTTAAGCCCAATCGGGGTTATCAAAGCTGCAGTGCCTTCGGCATGGCCGGTTTGTGCTGTTGCAGCTGGAACGATAGCCTGCATCATTGGAATTCAAGCAATGAATCAAAAGCAGCAGGCGTCTCTTGTAGCTATGTATGGTATTGCAGCTAAGAGCCTGAAGAAGTATGACGGCAAAATCAAAGAGCTGTTTGGTGAGGATGCACCTGCTAAAGTGAAAACGGCGATTGCACAGGACACGGTTGATGAGTGCCATAAGCCAAATCCAGTCGGAGATGCTTGCACGTTTTACGATATGATCTCTGGCAGATATTTCACGAGTACCATGCTCGAAGTTCGGGATGCGGAGTACCATTTCAATCGAAACTTTATCCTTCGAGGTGGACAGGCAGTTTTGAACGAATTATATGATTTTCTTGGTCTGGATCATATCGAGGGCGGTGACATTGCAGGCTGGGATGTCTGCGCAATCGGTGAATTCTACGGATATGAATGGATCGATTTCGATCATGAAAAAGTAACAATCGCCGGCGATGACGGGAATGAGTTTGAATGCTATATTCTTTCCTGCCCATTTCCACCCTGTTATTTGAACACGAAAGACGAATTTGACCCTATTGAATTCGAATGCGCGGAAAAAACACCGCTTATTATGAAGGAGGCATGAACTTATGAAAAAGATCAACACACTGAAAATTCTCGGCGTCGTATCGTCCGTCCTTGGTCTGGTACTACCATTACTGGATCAGTATCTGGACGAGCAGAAAACGAGAGAAATCGCACGTGAAGAAGCTCAGAAGGTTCTGGCTGAATCCAATGAAGAAGAGTCTGAATAAGGCTCTTCTTTTATATTTGCTATGGATGCAGCTGAACTTGTCGTGAAGTACATAGAGGCTTCACTTCCTCCGCCTCAGATTGAATGGGGACGAAGAGAATTTGACCAGAGGATCTATGAACGATGGGCAGCAGATGAACTATTGTCACGCCTGCTTAACTGCGGTGAAAAAGATCCAGTTGCAGTTGCCGACGGATATTTGCTATCTCTGATCGCTGCCACAGGGTCTTGCGTAGACAATAAAAACCTTATATTCTCCTCTGCGATTCATACCGCAGAGACACTATTACATCTCATTGAGAAGGAGTATTCAGTATGAAGACAACAACTTTAACAAGTATGATGACTTGTGCATGGAAGGGGATGCGAAAACATTCCCCTGAGATCCTGACTGCACTTGGAATCGCCGGATTTACGACGGCCGCCGTAATGGCTGTTAAAGTCACACCGAAGGCACTGGAAAAAGTGCGGCAGGACAGCCAGAAGAACCATAATGGCGATCGTTATGCCTATACAAAAAAAGAGGCAGTCGTATCAGCTTGGCGCCATTATGTACCGGCAGTTGGCATTGGCCTCTCGTCTGCTGCCTGCCTGATATTTGCCACATCTACAAATCTTAGACGAAATGCGGCACTGGCTACGGCATATTCGATCTCGGAGGCAACACTTCGGGACTATCAGGCAAAGACGCTTGAGATGGTTGGTCCAGAAAAAGAACAAGAGATCCGCAATGCTGCGATCAAAGAACGTACTGATCGCCAGCCCATTCAGACGGACAAGCTCTTTGTGACGCGAAAGGGCGAGACGTTATGCTATGATCCGTGGTCTGATCGGCTATTCAAGTCAGATCCGGACTTTATCACGAAAGCAGCAAATTCCCTCAGTCGTGAAATGCTGGATTCCGGATATGTAAGTCTGAACGATTTCTATTACGAGATCGGATTGACGGAGACAAAAGCTGGTAATGAACTCGGATGGAAGATCGATAAAGGCTTGATCGATCCGATCTTTAGTGGTCAGCTCACACAGGATCAGCAGCCATGTTTAGCGATCGACTTCCGTGTACAGCCTGCGATTGGATTTGACGAATGAGGTGACGACAGATGAATTTGAATTTCAACAGTATATTTGGACAGAGAATTGTCTCTCGAATTATACGTCGGATCGTAAAAAAGAAGTTTGGCTGCGATGTGGATGTACAGATCTCGGATCTTCAGCTCTATGAGACTGCAGACGACAAGCATGTGTGTCTGTCGGCTAATTTTAAGCTGAGCATTGTAAAGAACGATGTTGATAAACTTGTCAACATGGTCTGATTGCGCGAAATTTACATCTACTCTAATGGAGAAATACCAAAATTATTATAAAGGAGTTTTAACAATGGAAAACACTATGAACAATGAAGTCATCACAAAGGAAACGGAAGCTACTTCCGAATCAACTGAACTGACTCCTGCAAAGCAGGATGATGTGCATGTTATGACTGCTGGTGAAACCGCTATTGGCTTCGGCATTATTGGCGGACTGTCCGTGCTTGCATGGGAGGTCGCGATTAAGCCGTTTGGCAAGAAGGCACTCGCCGCAGGTAAGGCTGCACTTCAGAAAGCGAAGGAGAAAAAGGCCGGTAAATTCGAGAAGAAGGCCGAAGAACCTGAAGACCTCGTTGAGGTTGACGAGAATTAAACTCGATCAATAATCCGTAATTCTCAGTGAGAGGAGTCCGCAAGGGCTCTTCTCTTTTATTTTTATGAGGGAGGTTGACTATGGATTTATATTCGTACACCGGTCCGGTCACAATGTTTGATCGTTGTGTCGCAAATTACTGGAAGGGCGAGACGTATGCTTCCAGCGAGAAAAAAGCAAAAAGTAATTTGATCTTCCAGTATAAGCAGCAGAACGGCTTGATTCCGGCGAGTAAGGTCAATCTACCCGGTAAGCTTGTGAAGCTCGAACAGTGAAAGGAGCCGGTTATGGCTGAAATCAAATCTTTGGAAGAGAACAATGCGCCGCGTGAGAAGCGGGAAAAGCTCATCACGGGCGAAGCAAAGACCAGAAAGCGTCTGGGCGATGTCTTTATTGCGGAAGATGTCCGGACTGTCAAGAATCACATTTTCATGGACGTGGTTGTCCCTGCAATCAAGACTGTCATCGTGGATATTGTCACGAACGGCATCCAGATGATGCTCTGGGGCGATACGATCAATCGCGGAAAAGCGCCAGGAACTAAATACAACTACGGCAACTGCTATAGCAGCTTGAATCAGCCGCAGCGTACTCAGAAAACCAATTATACGGGCTATGGCTATGAAGATCCGATCGTTACCTCTCGTGGCGATGCGGAACGGATCTTGCAGGAGATGAGCGAGATCATTCAGGAATATGGTCAGGCGAGTATTGCAGATCTCTATGATCTGTGCGGTATTACCGGTCGCCCGACTGATATGAACTACGGTTGGACAGAAATGCCCGGAGCACGCCCTATCCGAATCCCTGAGGGTTATGTCATTCAGATGCCGAGACCTATCTGTATTAAGTAAAAGAAAGGACATTTTTCAATGAAAAACGAAATGATGCAAAAGGCCGCAAATGCCTTGACGAAATTCAGTGCGAAAGCAAAAGCACATTCTCCGGAGATCCTGCTGATTGCGGGCATTGCCGGTGTAGTCGGTACGGTGATTCTGGCATGTGCTGGAACTCGGAAACTCGATGCTGTTCTTGAAGACAGCAAGCAGCGTATTGATGAAGCAAAAGAAACCGTCGTTGAGAATGAGGACGGACAGACAACATCTGGCAGTCAGAAGGCACTCGTGAAAGCATATGCACAGACAAGTCTGGACTTTGCGAAGATCTATGGTCCGGCAGTTGTGCTTGGCGGTCTGTCGATCTATTGCTTGCTCTCTTCGCATCGGATCATGAAAGATCGCAATGAATCCCTCGCGGCAGCATACACGACTGTTTATACGGCATTTAAGCAGTATCAGGATCGTGTTGCGGAAAAGATCGGGGCAGAGGCAGAAAAAGAGATCCGCTATGCTGTCGAGAAAAAGAAGGTCGATGAGACTGAGACGGACGAAAATGGGAAGCAGAAAAAGCTTAAGAAGTCCATTGACATTGCGACAATGCCGAGCGGCTATGCGAAGTTCTTTGATGAGTGCTCCCGCGAATGGATGAAGGATCCGGAACTGAATCTTATGTTCCTTCGCGGAAAACAGGCGATGCTCAATAATAAGCTTCAGGCGTGCGGTTTTGTGTTCTTAAACGAAGTCTATCGCGAGCTTGATCTTTGCGAACCGACGCAGGAAGGTCAGGTGGTTGGCTGGTATTATACGCCAGAGCATCCGAGTTTCATCGACTTCGGCATTTACAATACTAACCGTTCAACGGAGCGCTTTGTCAACGGATATGAACGCTCGATTCTGCTCGACTTCAATGTGGATGGTGTCATCATCGATAAGCTGTAAGGAGGTTTTGACATGAAAATGCTCAGTTATATTTTGTCCGCTGCGGCGGGCATTTTCTTTGTGTCCGGGATCCTGGTGCTTGGAGGCTGACATGGACTTCTTTGGTGCTGTTATCACAGAGATTGATTATATTCTCGATTCCAGACGCAAGCGTCACATCGTTGGCGGGCTTCTTATCAGTCTTGCGTTGATGTGTGGTGGACTTGCTGTCACAGTTGGAACGTTGAAGGAGGATGAAGATGCATAAAGCATTATATTTTGCACTTGGCGTTACTGTCGGTGTAGGTGCTTCGTGGTACTTTTGGAAGGAGTATCATAGAAAAAGAGCTGACGAAGAAATTCAGTCGGTGAAGGACGCCTTTGCGCCCAAAAAAGTAGAGGAAGAAAAAAGCGAGACAAAAGCGCCGCAGATGACGGCGGAGCAGATCGCTTATGAAAAGGAGCGACAGTCCAAACTTCAGGATTATCGGGCGCTGGTTCGTGAATCTGGTTATCAGACACGGACTTCTCCGAAGGATTTACTGGAAGATGATCCGAATGAGCAGACGCCTGGCGACAGCGTCACCAAGCCATATGTCATCAAACCAGAAGAGTTTGACACGCTCGATAACTACGATGCTGTCTGCTATACCTACTATGCAGATGGTGTCTTGGTCGATGAAGATGAGGATCCACTTGAGATTCCTGAAATCGCTACGTCGATCGGCTTGGACTTTGCTTCCCACTTCGGTGACTATGATGAGGATTCTGTTCACATTCGAAATGATCTGCGCCACATCGATTATGAAATCGTCCGAGATTTGAGAAAGTACGGGGATTTCCATGAATCAGAATGAGCTGACTGATGCCTACTTTGAGTGGATGTATCAGCTCGCATTTCCAAATCAAAATGATATTTCATATCGGAGACTTTGTGCATACCTGAATAATGTCACATTCTATCCACGCTTGCCAATGGACGAGAATCGTGCACAGGATGGCGAAGATCTCCGATATCGTTTTGGCTATGATCAAGGTTATATCCATCCAGAGATTGGATCACTGCTCGATTGTAGACCATGCAGTATGCTGGAGATGATGGTCGCTCTAGCTCTTCGTATGGAAGAGGACATCATGGCAAATCCAGCAATGGGTAATCGCTTACCACAATGGTTCATGGAGATGCTGCAGAGTCTCGGACTGGACGATATGACGGATGACCAATTTGACCGCCATAAAGTTATGGTCATTGTTCGGCGATTCATGGATGGCAAGTATAAGCCGAATGGAAAAGGCGGACTGTTTACAATTCCCTCATGTGAGCGCGATTTAAGAACTGTGGAAATCTGGTATCAGATGAACTGGTACCTAAATAGTATTATTTACGAGAAAGGATGTTAACAATGGACGAGATGCTTCGTTATATTTTCAAAAACATGCGGAATTATGACCAGGAATTTCTGGCAACGGCTCGCGGGTTTATCGCAGTGAAAAAGTGCTTCAAGGCTCAGAACAAGGTCAACAACCTTGTCACCCTAAGTCTTGGTCTGCTCTGTCTTACGCATATGATTGCCTATTCCGATATCAAAAATCTCTATGAGAGAGTTGCGGCACTCGAAAAGGAGAAAAATCAGAATAAAGGGGAATAAGGATCTCTATGTTTGACTTCCTCAGGATTTCTACCAGAAGCAGCAAGCAAGGTATTGAAATCTACCCGAAGTTCAGGATTTGTAAGTCTTCTGATCTCATGATTCGCGGCGGGGACTTTTATGCAATCTGGCTAGAAGACCGAGGAATGTGGTCTACGGATGAGCAGGACGTTTTGGATCGAATCGACTATGAACTCGACAAATATGTCAAAGAGAATAAAGAGCTCTTCGGCGAACATCCAAGAGTCTTGCACGTCCGGGACTCTGAAACCAGAGTCATCGGTGCGTGGCACCAGTTCTGCCAACGAGATATGCGAGATTCCTACCACATGTTGGACGAGAAATTGATATTCTCCAATATGCCGACGAGTAAAAAAGATTATGCCAGCAAGCGTCTGCCGTATCCATTGGAACAAGGCAGTCATGAAGCATATGATCGTCTGATGTCTGTTTTATATTCTCCGGAAGAGCGGATGAAGATCGAATGGGCAATTGGTTCAATCGTATCTGGCGAATCTAAGCGGCTGCAAAAGTTCATGGTGTTGTATGGTGCGGCAGGTACGGGTAAATCTACTGTCCTGAACATTATTCAGCAGCTCTTTGAAGGCTATTACTCGGTGTTCGATGCCAAAGCACTTGGTTCATCTTCGAATGCTTTTGCACTGGAAGCCTTTAAGACAAATCCGCTTGTTGCCATCCAACATGATGGTGACTTGTCACGCATTGAAGATAATACTCGTCTGAACTCACTTGTCTCTCATGAGATCATGACTGTCAATGAGAAGTTCCGTCCGACCTATTCGAATCAGTTCAAAGCATTTCTCTTTATGGGTACCAACAAGCCAGTAAAAATCACGGATGCAAAATCTGGCCTGCTCCGGCGACTGATTGACGTGTCCCCTTCCGGAGAAAAGCTGTCCCCGAAAGAATACAAGGTTGTAACGAAACAGATTGCATTTGAACTGGGTGCAATTGCCTATCATTGTCAGGAGGTCTATCTTTCAAATCCCGGTCGCTATGATGACTACGTTCCACTCGGGATGCTTGGTGCTTCCAACGATTTTTACAATTATATTCTCGATAGCTACTACGTGTTCAAGTCTGAGGATTCGACGACACTTAAGGCGGCATGGGCGATGTATCGTACATACTGCGAAGATGCAAATGTCCCCTATCCCCTATCGCAGCGTCTGTTCAAAGAAGAATTGAAGAACTACTTCCAAGAGTATTCAGATCGCTACAATGCAGCGGACGGAAACCGAGTTCGTAGTTTCTATCAGGGATTCCGGGCAGACAAGATCGACGGAAAAGATGTTGGGATTCTTCCGGAAGCAGAACCTGCTGGAATCGAGTTTCTGAAACAGAAATCGCGGTTTGATGAGATCTGTGCGGATTGTCCTGCGCAGTATGCAACGGCAAAAGAAACCCCAACGCAGCCCTGGTCTGAGGTTCGATCCACTCTTCATGAACTTGATACACAAAAATTACATTATGTCCGTGTCCCCGAAAACCATATTGTCATCGATTTTGATATTCCGGGCGACGATGGAAAAAAGTCATTTGAACGAAATCTGAAAGAGGCGTCGAAATGGCCACCGACATATGCAGAGCTCAGTAAGTCTGGTGCGGGTATTCACCTGCATTATATTTACACAGGAGATGTCTCCAAGCTTAGCGCTGTTTATACCGATCATATCGAGGTGAAGGTGTTTAGTGGAAAGAGTTCTCTTCGCAGAAAGCTTACCAAATGCAATAATCTTCCAATTGCGACGCTCAGTTCAGGTCTTCCACTGAAAGGAGAGAAACCAATGATTGATCCGAATGTGGTACAGAGCGAAAAAGGTCTTCGTACTACAATTCAGAAATGTTTACGCAAAGAGATCCACGGCGATACACGCTCCAATATTGATTTCATCTACAAAGTGCTGGAGGACGCTTATAAGAGCGGGATGCACTATGACGTTGGAGATATGGAGAACGCTGTGATCAACTTTGCCATGAAGAGCACCAATCAGGCGGACTACTGTCTGAAGCTTGCGACAAAGATGCACTTCAAGTCTGATGATCCGGCAGATCCGATTGCTTCCAATGAGAACGATCCAATTATATTCTTCGATGTCGAAGTATTTCCAAACCTCTTCCTGATTGTTTGGAAGATTCAAGGGCCCGGACATTCTTGCGTCCGAATGGTGAATCCGAAACCCCGTGAGGTTGAAGAGCTCTTCCACTATAAGCTGGTCGGATTTAACAACCGCCGGTACGATAATCACATCTTGTACGCAGCCATGCTCGGTTACAGCCCGATGGAGATCTTCAAACTATCTTCCAGAATCATCAATGACCACAATAATGGCGATCTGTTCGGTGAGGCATACAATATTTCTTACACAGATATTTATGACTTCGCATCGGCGGCAAACAAAAAGAGCCTGAAGAAATTCGAGATTGAACTCGGCATTCATCATCAGGAACTTGGTTTGCCGTGGGATCAGCCGGTTCCAGAGGATATGTGGAATAAGGTCGCCGAGTATTGCGAGAACGATGTGATTGCAACGGAGGCAACATTTGATCATCTCAAAGCTGACTGGAATGCACGACTTGTTCTGGCAAAAGTTGCAGGTATGCTGCCAAATGACACCACGAACAGTCTCTCTACCCGAATTATATTTGGCAAGGAGAAGCATCCGCAAAGCCAGTTCAACTATCGTGATATGGGCGATACATCCATTCCGACGCATTCGTGGATCTGGCCTCCAGAAAGAGATCTGCCATTCAAATCTGAGTGCGATACGTACAACCTGTTTGATGATCAGAATCGACCTGTATTTCCCGGATACAAATACGAGTATGGGAAATCGACCTATCGGGATGTGAGTGCGCTCAACCCGAATCCTGATCAACAGACAGTCGGCGAAGGCGGCTATGTCTACGCTGAACCTGGTATGCACCGAAATGTTGTGGTTTTGGATGTTGCGTCTATGCACCCAAGTTCGATCATTGCAGAGCAGCTGTTCGGTCCTGTCTACACAAAGCGCTTTGAGGAGATCAAAGATGCCCGTGTTGCCATTAAACACAAGGAGTTCGATAAGGCTCGGTCCATGCTGAACGGTAGTCTGAACGAAGCCATCGACATGATCGAGCGGGGCGAGATGACGACGGATGATCTGTCTCTGGCGCTGAAAACGGTCATCAACTCTGTCTATGGCTTAACATCGGCAAAGTTCGACAATCCGTTCCGTGACAAACGTAACGTGGACAACATCGTCGCAAAGCGTGGTGCTTTGTTCATGATTAACCTCAGGAATGAAGTGCAGTCCCGTGGATTCACGGTCGCTCATATCAAGACAGACTCGATCAAGATCCCGAACGCAACACAGGAGATCATCCAGTTCTGCTTTGATTATGCAAAACAGTATGGCTATATTTTCGAGCACGAATCGACCTATGAAAAAATGTGTCTCGTCAATAATGCTGTCCTGATCGCAAAGTATGCAGATCCCGAATGGTGCAAAAACGAGTACGGATATATTCCCGAGAAGAACGGAAAGCATCCGAATGAATGGTCTGCAACGGGAACGCAGTTTGCAGTCCCGTATGTGTTTAAGACACTCTTCTCGCATGAACCGATAGAGTTTGGCGATCTCTGTGAAACAAAGTCGGTAACGTCCTCGCTCACCCTGGACATGAATGAGAACCTTCCGCCTGACGAGCACAATTATATTTATGTCGGACGAGTTGGTCAGTTCTGTCCGATCAAAGCTGGATGCGGTGGCGGCCTGCTGATGCGCGAAACAACAAACAAGACAACCGGAGAAAAAGGATATGCGGCAGCTACCGGGTCGAAAGGTTATCGGTGGCTGGAATCTGAGTCGGTGCGGCTTCTGGAGAAGGAAGCGTGCATCGACGTTTCTTATTATGACGCACTTGTCGATGATGCCAGAGCTGCGATTGCTAAATTCGGTGATGCAGACTGGTTCGTTGACGGGAAAGAAGACACGCCTCCGTGGGACACTGCGGAGGAACCCTGGTCAAACGGCGAGACATTCGCTGTCAGATAAATCAACATTTATATTTTGAAAAGGAGTTTCAACACTATGGAAAACGTTCGTAACATCCCGCCCCTTAACATTCAGGGCGCCAAGATCGTAAAGCGTAACTTCGCCGGTCGTATGGAAGACTACAACCGTGAAGGCAATCGCTACTTCACCATCCGAATCGATGATCCGGAGCTGGCAAATTCTTTGCTTGCAGACGGCTGGAAGCTCCGCGAGGGTAAGCTGCGCAATGAAGACGACGAGCCGCGTTGGTATATGGACGTCAAGGTCGCTTTCAATGAGTATTACCCGACGAAGATCTGCATGTACTCGGGTAAGACCCGGAAAGAGCTGAACGAGGACACCTGTGCGATTCTTGACCGTGCTCGCATCATCAATGCTGATATGACAGTTCGTCCCCGTTATTGGGAGGTTAACGGTAAGTCCGGGTATAAGGCTTACCTGAAGGTGCTTCATGTAACGATCGAAGAAGAAGATCCGTGGGCAGACGCCTACGCTCAGTATGGCGAGCAGTAATTTATACATTTCGGGAGCTCTGAAACATGGGCTCCCGACTTATATTTTGGAGGTTTAACAACTATGAAACAGCGTTTTGTATTCGGTCTTGGGCTGACTTTAGGATTTTTCATTGGGGCTGCACAGACTGTTGGGCATATGATGTCCGTTGATGAGATCCGCAAGGCTTGTGCGAATCGTGTAGCGAATAAGATTTCAGATTTTCTATATGGAAAGTGCCAGTGTAGCTATTCCTATGACTGGAGCTTCGCTACACAGGAAGATTGCGAAAAGGCGTGGCATAATATTTGCGACTTGATTCAATTTTATGGCATGGTTACTGTTGCAGACGTCAATGAAATTGCTGGCATAAAGCCAAGCTCTTATGCAGATACAAAAAGAGGTTGGATTGGCACAATCGGTATGTCTATCAGCCCTGAAAAAGATGGAACATGGACAATCCATCTGCCGGAGCCAAAAAGACTGCCCAAGAGGAGCCATTAACATGCATAACGTCGTTAAGCAAATATGTCTGCGATAATCATAAAAACTGAGAGGAGAGGTTTTATATGGTTTCCAACTATAAAGAAGTGTATTTTGATCCTTATTGCTCGAAATGCAAGTATCTGAAAAAGACTGAGCAGGAGGAGCCGTGCGACGAGTGTCTCAATAACCCAGTCAACGAATACACCCATCGTCCTGTCAAATTTGAGGAGAACGAATGAGCGGAATCAGCCTTTACGATTTTCAGCTCGAAGCAGTCAAAAAAATGCATAACGGATGCATTCTCTGTGGCGAGGTCGGAAGTGGTAAATCCAGAACGTCCCTCGCATACTACTGTCTACAGCAAAATCGTAGCGGGAATACGATCGTATATGGGACGATTCCTCAAACAATTGAAGATCTCTACATTATTACGACTGCCCGCAAGCGAGACACATTTGAGTGGGATTCGGAACTAGCGAACTTCCGCATGTCCACGGATCCCGAGAATGACGCATTCAAGCATTCTGTTGTCATTGATTCCTGGAACAACATCCAAAAGTACAAGGACATCAGAGGTGCTTTCTTTATATTTGATGAGCAGCGTGTGGTAGGTCGTGGAGAATGGGTAAAGAGCTTCCTGAAAATTGCAAAGGCAAATCATTGGATCCTACTCTCGGCAACGCCTGGCGATAAGTGGGAGGATTATATTCCGGTCTTTGTCGCCAATGGATTCTATAAAAATCGTACACAGTTCAGCAACGAGCATATCATCTGGGACCCGCGAGTCAGTTTTCCGAAAGTGCGTGGATATTTTAATACCAACCGTCTTATTCGACTTCGCGATCAGGTACTTGTCCAGATGGACGATCAGCGAACAACGATTCCGCATCATGAAGATGTGTTCGTTGTCTATGATATTTCAGCCTATCGTAATCTAACTCGAACTCGCTGGAATCCATGGTTAGAAAAGCCGATTGAGACTGCATCAGAGCTGTGCTATGCATGGCGAAAGGTCGTTAACTCAGATGACTCTCGACAGCTTGCTGTGCTAGAAATTCTGGAAGACCATCCAAAAGCAATTATATTCTATAACTTCGACTATGAGTTGGAGATTCTGAGGGGTATCGGATATGAAGAAGGAACCGAAATCGCCGAATGGAATGGGCATAAACATGACGCACTTCCTACCGGTAACAAGTGGGTCTATTTGGTGCAGTACACGGCAGGTTGTGAAGGATGGAATTGTGTCACGACAGACACGATTATATTTTTCTCCCAAACCTATTCCTACAAAGTGCAGCACCAAGCCGAAGGTCGTATCAATCGCCTTAATACCCCTTACCAAGACCTCTACTATTATCACCTGAGAAGCCGAAGTGCCATCGATCTTGCAATTTACCGAGCTTTGTCCGACAAGAAAACATTTAACGAAGGCGCATATCTCAAGCGCGCTGGATTTTTTAAGAAGGAGAAAATTCAATGAGACGACGCAACAATTTGTACCTGATGCTTTTGATTTTTATCATGTTAACCCTTGCAATTATTTTCTGTGCAGCAATGCTGGTTGTTCAGGATCAGAGCGAAACTATGGAACAGCAGCAGGACCTTAAAGCAGTTCGTATTCGTGAAAAGCAAGAAACTATGATCGAGCTGACGACACTTACATATGCCGAGCCGAGAGCCTATGAGAATCCGCTGGCAGATGAAGAAAATGTCAAGGCTGTTATTCTGAATCATTATGAGGAAGCCCGTACAGACGCTAAAGATGAGCCCAGCTATGATGGAAAAGGCGGTCTGGAATGTGCATTCAAAGAGGATGTTGAACGACTCGCCTGTGTTATTTATCAGGAAGCTGGCGGAGACGCTTGTTGCGATTTATGCCGGAAGCGAGTGGCAGATGTCGTTCTCAATCGCGTCAAAGATCCTCGGTTCAAAGGTACAACTATTGAGGAAATTCTGATTGATGGTGATCCTGCTCCACAGTGGGGTTTATATTCTGTAACAGGTATTGTCTGGCCCGAGAAGGCCTCATATCCGGAAGAAGCTGAGGCTGTTCAACGTGCATGGGACACAGCTTTTGATGTACTAGAGGGCAACCATAGTGATCTGACAGAAGATTATATTTGGTGTGCAGAATTTCCGCAGGGTACAGACACCATTGAATGTTGCGGAATTTACTTCGGGAAATGAGGCGGATTCCGCAAGTCGGTGACCGACGGATGGAGTCATTCATCAGACGAGGCGATTATAAGAATAGTGAATAAAGTAATCCTGAGCCTTGTATTGTGACCGAAGTTAACCGTGCTCATCGCTGGTATCGTGTATATTTTGAAAGGCTTGGTTTCTATGAATCCTATAAGTTCGATGACATCGAATCAGATCAGAGAATTGATTAACCGACGGCGTCGGCAGGTTCTCGTGCACAGTGTGATCTACTATAAGCTCAATGCTAATCTAATTGATGATGCCACATGGTCCAAATGGGCCCTTGAGCTTGAGGAATTACAGAATCGATATCCAAAAATTGCCGCGGAATGCTTTTTAGCAAAAGCATTTGAGAACTTTGACCATTCAACTGGGATGAGTTTACCGCTGGATGATCCGTGGGCAGTGCACACAGCACAATATCTGCTCTCGATTGCGCGTAAAATACAATGCGCTTTATGAAGGGAGTTGATATTTTATGAACAATCTTATTCTTTATGGCATTGGAGATGCAAAGTATCAATATCGGGTACTCAAGTATTTCTGCATTTACGATGAGAACATCGACATTGCTGAGATCAAACGTATTGCACGCATGATGCAGGTGGTAAACCCAAGCATTGAGCATGTATATTTGATCAGCAATCGGCATGGCCTGAAACGTGAATTTCAGGAATCAATCAAACGAAACTCGATTGAGAGCTGTGCAATTTTCAAAGACACATTGGAAAGAGAAGGTATTCAAATCTTCTAACCTGTAATGAAGCGGGACGTCTGACACAAGGCGTCTTCGCTTTTATTTTTACGAAAGGACATATAACTATGGACGATTTAAGCAACTTCATACAATCAGTCGGTGCAATGGCTGAAATGACAGCAATATTTTATAACGCGTTATTAGACGCGGATTTATCGGAAGACGTTGCTGTGACATTAACTGCCAAAATGATTGGTGAAGTCATCAGACCTAATGGAAGCACGCAAAAGGAGGACGAGCAATGAATAACTATATTTTCCTCATCGTTGGTCCTTCTGGAAGCGGAAAAAGCACGATCGCCGAACAGCTTGTGGAAACCATGAATCTCAAGCAGATCGAGTCTTATACCACCAGAAAGCCACGCTCCCGTCATGAAAAAGGACATATTTTCGTGACTGACAAAGAATTCGATAACCTCACTGATCTGGTCGGTTATACGGAATTCTGCGGTCATCGCTATGCTGCTACAGCGGCTCAGGTTGAGGAAAATGATATTTATGTCATTGATCCAGCTGGGGTTGCTTTCTTTAAAGAGCACTATCACGGTGAAAAGAAGGTGAAAGTTCTTGGTATCTGGGCAACGGAGCCCGCCAGAAAAAAGAGAATGTTCCTGCGCGGAGATCCGGAGGATGCCATTGTGAAGCGTCTGGAGAACGATAGAGCAGCGTTCAGTACGGATATTTGTGACATTGTCTTTTATAACAAAAACCTGCAGGAAACGCGTGAGGCCGTCGCACAGTGCATTTCCTGGTATCTCTTTATCAAGAACTAAACATAAGGAGGACATTATCATGTCAAATGCAACGAAAGAACAGATGAAAGAAGAAGCTATTGCTCGTATGACACTGCTTCATCTTCATGCCAATGCCATTCACGATTTTAAGACTGAAAACCTTGTGAACTACTCTCAGTTCGGCGTTCTCTTCTGGCTCACAGAGGAACAGCAGAAGCGCGTGGAGGAGTTTGAAAAGCAGTCTGGAAATCTTGTCTATCATGTGATCGAAAACCATTATGTCGAACTCGGCCGGATGCTTACATTCCTCTATGTCTCGCCGTATATGGATGAATGGGAGCGGGATCACAAAGAGCTTGCGGCAAGAGAACCTCTTGCGTATGTAGCGAATCTCACTGATGAGATCTGCTCCGAGTATGGTCATGTTGGGATTGAATCATGCTGCGGTGGATTAAGGAGGACTTGGTGATGGCAACTCTACCAACTGTTGATTTTACCCTCAAATACGAACGACGGCTCTGCAAGGTCAAAAGCGAGCTTGGATATTTTCACTGCTGGGAGCATTTTAGCGAGCCTGTACCCGCTGGTCTGACAATTGGCTCTCCCCCGGCAGGAGTTATCAGTTATGTTGTTGGCATCGTAGAATTTGATGACGGTATCCGACGTGTGGATCCCACTGAGATCAAGTTCTGTGATGAAGAACACGCGAATCTCTGTGCACTGAATAAATATGAAAAGGAGCATGATACAAATGAGAAAAAATGAAAGACTCATTGGCATAAGACCATATCAAACATCTACAGGCGATTGGCATCTTGAACTTACGTATGCTTATGAAGACAAAAAAGGCGAGCATCACGTGATATTCCCCGATGTTCTGTGCCCATTTCCGATGCGAGCAGTTCCTTTTCCTGATACCACGCCTAAGGCCGTTGGAATCTATCTTCGCTCGTGTGGATTTTCGATTCCGGGATTGGATCCGATTCCATTGAATATGGGGTCTTGTCAGCTGGCACAGGAGCGTGGAAATACCGAGCCAGCTTATGTCTTCGATATCATCACGAACTACTTCACGCATGACATGACGATTGAAGAAATTGAGAAAGAGCTCGGATACAAGGTGAAAATTATATCTAAGGAGGAGAAGAAATGACAAAGGAATTTTGTGATATTTGTGGGCGGCCCATTGAGACGCATAAGAATGTTTCTGAGTTTAAGCTGAAAAAGGCAGTGCACACATGGAGTGAAAGCTGGTGGACACGACTCACCGTTCACAATGCTTGCTGGAAGGAACTGTGTAAGCGCATCGCAGATACGACGATTACATATGAGCCAATGGAGGACGACCAATGAAATGCTTTTATCATAATGATGCAGACGGAAAGTGTGCTGGGTTCTGGGTGTACTACAGAACTCGTCTCGCACCTCATACCGAGCCTATGGACTTCATCGAGATGAGTTATGAGAAGCCGTTCCCGATGGATACGATTCAGCCTGACGAGCAGATTTATATTGTGGACTACTCGATCACGCCTGATGAAATGCGGGAGCTGCTGAAGATCACACAGGATGTCACCTGGATCGATCATCACAAGACAGCGATTGAACGCTATAAGGACTTTGAGTATGACATTCGCGGTATTCGGTATGACGGAATTGCTGGATGCATGCTGACATACTGCTATCTCACTCACATGACAAATGGCGGACGCGGCGAAGTTCATCCGTTTGATCTTAAGATGACAGAGGATGCTCCGTTCTTCACAAAGCTGATTGCAGACTGGGATGTCTGGAAGTTCGAGTTCGGTGATGTGACACGTCGCTTTATGGCTGCATTTAACTGTGGCAACTTTGCTCCTCAGAGTCCCAAATGGCTGAAATTCGGTCGTGCACAATCACGCGAAGAGAGCCTTGAAACCTATATGGTCATCGAAGGCGGGCATATGCTCAAATACCGTGACGGTTGGGCAAAGGGATATTTGGAACGGTTTGGATTCGAGACTGAATTTGAAGGACTTAAATGCTTTGCGCTCAATCTCAGCAATTGCAGCAGCGAATATTTCAAGTCACTGCCTGATGGAAAATATGATGCTTTCATCGCGTTTGCCTTTAACGGGAAGGAATGGATCGTCAGTATGTATTCGGCCAGTGTAGACGTCAGCGCGATCTGTAAGAAGTACGGCGGAGGAGGACATAAGGGAGCTGCTGGATTCTATACCAAGAAGCTGCCGTTTGGAGGATAGACCATGGGCTTTGCTCGAAAATGTAAAAGAAGATCTGACAGAAATAATCGTCAAAGTCGATCCACCTGCCCGAAATATCATGCAAAGCTGATTGAGAAACCGGGATATGGCCTTGCATGTCAGAAATGCGGCTGGACGAAGCTTGCATGCATGTATCATGAAGATATAGCGGCTTATTATGATGCTGTTAACATGGAGGATAGACAATTGTGAATAAAAGACACAAACGAAGAAAAGCCCTAGCAACAATGATTCGTGAAGTCATATCGGCTTATTGTTGTCGCGAAAATTACATCCTCCTTTATGAAAGGAGTTGATATTTATGACACGTTTTGATTTACAATTTTTAAGAATCGGCGATCATGTTACTATCAAAAACGGGAAAAATAAAGGTCGAGAGGCAATTGTTTTGGATATATTGGGTTCAGAGGATGAATCCCCATGTATACTAATTCGGTCACTTGATCTAAAGCCGTTTATTGATGGCGGTAACACAAATCGAAGATTCAAATTAACTGGCTGGCGTGAATTAGATGTCATAAAATAAAAGGTTTAGGAGATCAGAAACATGGTCTCCTATTCTTTTTTGTGTTGCTAAAACAATATCAAGGAGCTGCTATTCGTATGAGCGAAAAGGCAAAGACTTTGTCCGGGATATACGGATTCATTCCACTCCAGAACGAGCCTAAGCCCAAGAAAAAGCAGGAATCAAATTTAGAAGATTGTCTTGATTGCGAGTTTTTGGGTCTGGACGATCTTTGGTTTGAATTCTATTGCAAAAAGTCAGACACACGAATTCACGAGGATGATGACCTCGTCAGTGAAGAAAAGTGTAAATATTTTAGGAGGAAAATAATGGCGTTGGTTAGAAAATGTGACAGATGTGGACGACTATATGAACATTATCCGACTAGTAATAGCACCAGTATTCGGAATGGCGTTCAACTGATAATAAGATCAATCACTAACGGACAGGTATCTTATGATGAAAAGGATCTTTGTACGTACTGTATAAATGATTTACAGAATTTTCTTCGGAATTCCAATATGACTGTAGTGGAGGAGAAAACAGAATGATCAACATGAGCAGTGGTTTAAAAGAAATTCTTGACGAGGATCCGTCATTAGAACGTCTCGTCAGAATTAAGAAGTCACTTTTTGAGATTATGGGTGAAAAAGTGAGAAAACTCAAAACTCAGATAGTTTTCATGGGCTTGCCGATGACCTGTTTGTAATTGATGCACCTATTCATGAAAGGAGAAAAATATGACAAATCTTAGCGATACCCTTTTAGTCAGTATTAGTTTTTCTGATAAAGATACCGGTGTATTGGTCGTCGGCAGAAAAAGAAAGAATCAATCTATTGATATCATCAACGCGTTTCAAGGAGAAGAGGCACTTGACCTTTACAAGAAACTTGTAACGAAAAAGGAGAAAAATCATGAATCTTGATGAGTTTCGCAAGGCTATAGAATCAGACGCAACGGTTGAAAATGAGCGACTGAAACGAGATCTTGCTGATGTTGAGAAGCGTTATCGTGAGATGTCTGAAGGCTACATGGCCAGAATTCAAAAGTTAAATAGCGATTGCCGAGCTTTGGCAAATCGCTGCTTTGCTCTAACGCGTGGGGCGATGTGCCTAGCTTGCCAGCTGTATGATTATCAGTGTCCGCATGGATTATCTGTTAACGATAAAGTAAAGGCTGCCAAGAAACTTATGGAGGAAACCGGCAATGCTTAAACTCGAAAAAACAGAAGTCGTTGGCTGGGAGGCAGCCATTAGAGGGATGCGGAATCCCATGAACTCTTGGGATCAGAGCGATAGTTTCATTTGCCGGGAAGAGACTGAGATGACCAATGAGGAAATTGAAGCTAAGTGTGGCAAATGCCCGAGAGATACAACGACATGCGGCATCTATGATAAAGACCCGCATTTCATTATCGGTCCCAATGATCTCGATCTTATCATGAGACTTCGTGCTGCCGGTATCGATCATCGGAAATTCATGCGGATGATTGAAGTGTATGTGGACATCACTGCTCCGCTGTATTGGTGGAAGGAATTCGATACATATAAGGTTGGCACGGTCGCCAATTCCTGCTCTACGATGCATAAGATCGCGGCGAAGGAGTTTATACTGGAAGATTTCTCGTGTGAGCATTTGCTTGATGAAGAATCTTTGCCGCCCTATGAAGAACGAGTTGATATTGACCATTGTGAACCGTTAGCAGCTATCGATGTGAATGGGCAGTTGTGCTATTATACGCCCAAAACTTTTCTTGATATGACGTGCCGTGTCTTGAATTATTTCAGGAGACTTTATCTCAAAACCAAGAATAAAAAATATTGGTGGCAGATGATCCAGCTCTTGCCGAGTTCCTATAACCAGAAGCGGACGATCATGATGAGCTATGAGGTTCTGGCAAACATCTACAAGTCCCGGCGGCATCACAAGCTCGATGAATGGCATACGCTCTGTGATTGGATTGAGGGCCTGCCGTATTCGAAGATGATTACGGGTGGTGCGGCTTTCCTGAATAAAAAGATTACAATCCCAGAAGCAGATGCAATCGCTGCCTGTACACTCAGTAAACTTCAACATTCTGAACCAATCACGGATCTTACGATTATCGATGAGTGGAATCAGTGCGGTCATGTGAACTGCGTTGAGTCTAAGGCTCTCAGGGATCATTTCAACAAACTTGCTGAGGAAGGTAAACGGTGAAAGGAGTCAAATTAATGAAAAAACTGATTACATTACTTCTTACAATGCTTCTGCTTCTTTCTTCCTTTTCTGGATGCACTATACAGGAGGCGGACAAGGTAAATTATAATATGAATGTGACTGCTGATAATTTCGGCTGCGAACGCCGAATTACGGTCTATAACGCGCGTACTGACAAGATTATTCTGTACGCCGAGGGCTATATGTCTATCAGCAATAATAGCGCTTCGGAGTTGGTCGTCACGTGCAAAGTCGGAGCGAATGAATATAAGAAGAATTATATTTATCTCAACGACTATACACTTTATGTTGTTGAAGACATTACCGGAACACATGCTGATCCATACCATTATCTGATCGAGTTCCATACAGAATTCCCAATCAGCGTAGATGTGAAGCCGTAACAGAGGTATATTCGAATGCCAGAAGTGAATAATAAAATCTTCATTCTGTTTACACAGAAGGAAGTGGATAAAATCAAAGAAGGCCTGCCGGTTTCGCTCTATGATGAAGAAACAGGCCAACAGACAGTGTTTATGACAGAAGAAGGCTATAAGGAGATGAATGACTGGTGGAACGGCCCTCCGGATTGATGAAGAATTTTGTAGTCGCGCGTGGAAACACAAAAAGTCAGTATTGTCTTGCAGAATTTAAGAAAATTGAAAAGGAGTTGCTAAAAGCAATGGCACAGATTGATATTCGCAAACATCTCGCATATCTCAATGAAAAATACGGTGTTGAGCTGGAAACGGATGATGTCAGTGATGGGTATCACACATTTGGCTGTTTGTATGAGCAGCGCTGCATCCTGTTTGCGGCTTTGGTGGGAGCATATCGTGACCTGGCATGGAAGTCCAGATGCCATTCGGATGGTGAACCTTGCTTTGGCGGTGGATGGTTTATCGTTGGGATCAAGACCCCTCAGGGGCAGTATACCTATCACTATCCTGATGATGATTGGTATCTGTTCGACTGTGAAGAGGTTGAGCGGGCACCAGAGTGGGATGGACATATGGCAGAAAATGTGACACGACTGCTGTCTTTGCAGACGCCTTCAATTCCAGATGTGGTTGGGGCCATGACGCTCGATAAATACAATCAGCCTTCGGAGGAATAAACGATGATTATTATTGCGTGCCTGATCTGGGTCGGAGTTCAGCTTGGAGCTCCGGCCGCTTTTTATATTCTGCTGGGTATTGACGCTATATTTAAGATTTTGGCATTGGGCGTTAAGTTAGGAGAGAAAAAATGAGTATCTTCAAGAATCCAGAATCTTGTCCGAACTGTGTCCACAAGGATGTCTGTATGTATAAAAAGGACTATGCTAAGCTTGTGGCAGATTTGGAAAAAGATGATCAGCTTTTACCTGCAGGAGTGGACTTTATTGAACCGTTGATGGTTACTTGTAAATATTATAACAGAAATGGACTTTATCGAACCGTTGATGGTTACTTGTAAATATTATAACAGAAATGTAATTTATGGTAAAAGGAGTAATGTAAAATGAACCCTGATGAAATTGATGTGATGAAACTGACACCGGAAGATTACCTCAAGATGCGAGATCGTTGCAAAGAGCTGGAGCGTGATAATATCCTTCAGCATGAACATATTCTGGAGCTTGAAAGGGTGAACGCCGAACTTTCAGGCACCATCCACAGAATGCATGGCGGCTGCGAAAGAGCCGTCGAATTGCGCAAGCTTCTGGACGAATTATTTGACATCGGACGAAACGAAGTTGTATCCGATGACGAGATTCGGAAAAGAATGCAAAATCTTCAGAACGAGCTCACGCAACTCAGAAAAGAAAACTGTCGAGTTTACAATCAGCGTAACCAGCTCGCTGATGAGAAAAAGCAGCAGGCTGCTTATATTCTGGAACTTCGGGAGGAGCTCGAGCGTATTCGCAGGGCGGCGAACAACAGCATTGATTCCTCTCAGACGGCTCTGAAGGACGCTGATGCCAAGATCCAGTCTGCCAATGATCGAGCTGCCAATGCAAAGAAAGAGGCAAAGGAAGCTAAGGAGAGGGCTGAGAGCGCTTCTGAGAGGGTTCGGTATCTGGAGAGGAAGCTCCGAGATGTGGAGAGTCTCAATGATTCGCTCATAAAAGAGCTGGTAAGAAGACAGGAGGCTCTACGGCAGGTCATTGATAATGACGCAGATGCGTATCAGCAAAACGTTCTGAAATATGCTCCAGATCATCATGATTATCTGTTAAATGTTATCTATGCAGCGATGGGTATGTGCGGTGAAGCCGGAGAAGCATCGGAACTTGTGAAAAAGTACGCGTATCATGACCATGCAATTGATACAGAGCATCTGGCACGAGAGCTTGGAGATGTGCTCTGGTATGTATCCTATATGGCACATCTGTTTGGATATCCTCTCGGTAAAATTATGGCTATGAACCAGGAGAAGCTTGCCAAACGGTATCCTGACGGGAAGTTCGATGCAGAAAGAAGTAGAAACCGGGAGGAGGGCGATATTTAATGCCTCTCTTCAAACGAAACGGAAAAACCATTTTTGGTTGCCAATTCAACAAAAAAGAACAAGAAGCGATGGAACGTGAAGTTCGATCTCAACTGGCCGAGTGGAGTCGCAAGAATATGATGGAGATCGATGCGATGTTTCTTTGGTTCATGCATGATGAATTTGGCTTCGGACTGGAGCGCCTGCGTCGAGTATATTTTGGCTTCCGGCCATACATGGAAGAGCTAGCAAAGCGGTATGAGATGAAAGGGTCTGATACGCCATTTCTGTGCACGAAGAAGTTGTTGGACTATGGCGTTGACCTGGAAAAATGGGATAAAGAAGTGGATCAGATGGTTGAAGTGTGACAGAAATTGTGATATGATTCAAATGCCACACAATTGATTTTTCCGTGTTGTAGGGAAGTATCTTGGTAAAAGGTGCTTTCCCTTGTTCTCATACCCTACGGTACGGAGAGATTGTGTGGCAACAATGAGGGATCGTACTTTTTCGGTGCGCTTCCGTCATTGGAGGCGCACTTTTTATTTTTTACAAAAGGAGAATGAAAACAAAAATGAAAAAACTTATTTGTGTGTTCCTCGCGATCGTAATGCTGCTGGGATTGACAGCATGTGGAAAGGACAAAACTGAAACAACAGAACCCGAAAAAGCTGATATGACAGCCACAGAAACTGTTGACGACGTGACAGATGTCACGGAAGAAACGGAAGAGACCGATGTGCAAGAATCCACCGAATCCAGTGAAGAACTTCCGGAATTTGATCAATCTGCTGTAATTGAAACAACGGTAATACTCGATCAAGATAGTATCAAAGTTACGGCAACTGCACTGGAATACGATGATTACAGTGCAAACCTCAAGCTGTCTCTGGAAAATAATTCAGATAAGACACTAACGTTTAGCACAAATACACTTGGATTTAGCGGAAACTCGATAAATGGATTCATGATCCCGGATGGATATTTTAATAGCGAAATTGCACCAGGTAAAAAGGCAAATGAAACTGTCACCTTCAGTTATGATTATCTTCAGCTTTTTGGAATTAACGAGATTGCTGATATTGTTTTAGGAATCCGAGTAACTGATGAAGATTATAATGAAACTATTTATCCGGACTGTCAGGTAAAGACTTCCATCGCAGACAGTTATACATATGATAATACTTCTTATCAAAAGGCAATCTCCAGTACCGCTGTTCAAAAGGCACTTGGACTTACCTCTACATATTTCACTACCGATGTGTTGTACGATGCCGATGATATTCAGATCGTATCTGGAACGCTCATGCTAAATAAAAACGATGAGCAGATGCTTCTATTGGAAGCTGTAAACAGTGGAACTGAAATGAAAAATATGGTCGTCGCTGGATTGTCAGTAAATGGATTAACCGTATATGATGGAAATTGGTCTTCGACGACGATCAGCTCTGGTAAATGTGGCGTTATTAGTGTAAATCTGAATGATGTATTCAATGAGCAGTATTGGGAAGTCTATGGCCTGACTGATATTTCGTCTATCGATGTTAAAGTTGGCATTCAAGACGGATGGGATCTGAAGGATGAGAATACTGTCCATTTAACTATTGGCGAAGATGCGCCTTTGAATCTGGACGGTACTGAACTCTTTAATCAGGACAATATTCGTATCATAAGCAAAGGAATCCTTGGACATGAAGATGAATATGATTCTAATTTGTATTTAGCATTGCTGATTGAGAACGGAACTGATGAGGTATTTGATGTGTCTGTTCAGAACGATAGCCTTTCTGTAAATGACATCATGATTTCTGAGTTCAGTTCTGACACCAATATCCTACCACATGCATATGGAGTTCTTATTGTGGAATTGTATGGATCTGATCTGGAAGACTCGGATATTACTGAAGTGGATCAGATTCAAAAAGTTGAGTGTGTGATCGAGTTCGGTGAAGGATATGATGTTGCTGTTGAAGCACCGATCGTAGCTGAATTCTAAATATTTTAAGAAAAGATTAGCTCTTGCGGGGTCCTTCGTGGGCCTCACAGGGGCTTTTCTTTTTGCTATTTTAGAGGAAAAGTGGGTAAAATTTCTGCCCACTTTAGTTAAATAAAAAGTGGGCACAACCCGGGCAAAACTGGGCAGAGCGCAAAAAATGGGCATTTTAGACTCGGAGTTTTTGAAAATTTCTGTCCAAAAATGGCCATTTGCCCACTTTTTGCCCACTTTTGAAAAGCCGAAAAACCTAGTGTTTTCAAGGGTTTCGGGGTTTTCTGCCCACTTTCCCACTTTTTTTCTTATTAACCCTAGAGAAAAATTTTTATTATAGTAATAAGGAATTTTTGAAAAAAGTGGGCAGAGCGCGATTTTCGTCGATTTTGAGGAAAATCGGTGAGATGCTGAAAATCCGAAAAATCTAACCTAGCTTAGCGAGAACAAACCTAGATTAAAATTCCCAGATTCAGGGTGCCACGTGAAAAGTTCGGAAAACGTTGTTTTTCTTGATACTGATGACTACGCGTGAAAAACATGCCCTTTTATGAAGAGAGAGGCAATATATGCTTCTCTCTTTAATTTTTGTTTGGAGGTTTAACAATCTCATGTTGGAAAACAAATTTAAGACAAAGCTCATCAAAGAGATTCGCGAGCGACTTCCCGGAGCAATCGTGCTCCATATCAATCCGCCTCCGCAGGGCATTCCCGATCTCCTCGTTTTGAACGGGGAACGTTGGGCCGCCCTGGAAGGGAAGAAAGAAACCAATTCGAGTCATCGACCGAATCAGGATTATTGGATTGAGAAGATGAACGGGATGTCATTCGCTGCATTCATCAGCCCAAAGAACAAGGAGGAAGTTCTGAATGCAATGGAACGATCATTCTCGGATTGAAGGACGACATGCAACATTCTCTGCGAGCAAGTATAATTGGCTGAATTACACAGACGATAAGCTGGTCACGGTCTATGATAATATGAAGGCAAAAGAAAGAGGGACTGTTCTTCATGCGTTCGCTGCGACCTGCATCCGTCTCGGACAAAAGCTTCCTCGCTCGCACAAGACACTCAATCAATACGTGAATGATGCAATTGGCTTCCGAATGGATCCGGAAGTGCTGCTGTACTATTCTGATGACTTTTTTGGAACAGCCGATACAATTGCATTCCGAGATAATCTTCTTCGAATTCATGATTACAAGAGCGGAGAGATTGAGGCGCACATGGAGCAGCTTCTGATCTATGACGCTCTTTTCTGTTTGGAGTACGCTGTGTCTCCATATGAGATCGATCATGAACTTCGCATCTATCAGAACGATGATGTCAACATCTATAATCCAACCGGCCAAGAGATTATGGATATTTGTGATCGCATCATTCGTTTTAATAAAATATTGATACAACATCGTAAGCAGGAGGTCTGACGATATGAACTCTATTGCTCAGGAAATGGAGAGCTTCTTAGGGATCAATGAAATGCTTGACTGCAATGATCCAGTTGCTCTCGACATTTTGATGCATTATGGCATCAAACGACGTTCCGGACGATATCCGTGGGGTTCCGGCGACAACCCTTATCAACATTCCGGTGACTTTCTCAGCCGCGTAGAAGAACTTCGAAATCAGAAATATACCTTTACTGATGCAGATGGTAAGGCCTATACTGGCAATCTCGCGATTGCAAAGTCGATGGGATTGACGACCAGTCAGCTTAGAGTCCAGCTCAGTCTTGCAAATGCCGAACGGAGGAGCATTGACGTTGCGCAGGCCAAGGCTCTTCGAGAGAAAGGCATGAGCACTAATAAGATTGCAGAAGAGATGGGAATTGCTGAATCTTCGGTTCGTTCCCTTTTGAATGCAAATTCGGAAGCGCGAATGAATCAGGCTCAGAAAACTGCTGACTTTCTGCGAGAGCAGGTAGATACCCGTGGAATGATCGATGTAGGGACTGGCTCTGAACTGGAAATCGGTGTCTCAAAGGAACGTATGAATCAGGCACTTTACATTCTTCAGATGGAAGGCTATAAGGTGTATGGCGGTGGTGTACCGCAGGCGACGAATCCTGGCAAGCAGACAAACCTGAAAGTTCTCTGTCCTCCCGGTACGGAACATAAGGAAATCTTTCAGTATGATAAGGTTAATTCTTTGAAGGATTACAAGTCCTATGACGGTGGCGATACCTTCAAACCGGCATTCCAGTATCCTGCAAGTCTGGATTCCAAACGTCTTCAGATCAATTATGCCGAGAATGGCGGTAAAGAGAAAGACGGGCTGATCGAACTTCGCAGAGGCGCAGCCGATTTGTCGTTGGGCGATTCCAACTACGCGCAGGTTCGTATCATGGTGGACGGAAAGCACTACCTCAAAGGTATGGCTGTCTACTCAGACGATCTTCCAAAGGGCATTGATGTTCGTTTCAATACCAACAAATCTGTCGGTACACCGATGGAGAAGGTTTTGAAGCCTATCAAGGACGATCCTTCCAATCCGTTTGGCGCGCTTGTCAAAGAGCGTGGTGGTCAGAGCTATTATACAGACAAGGACGGAACAGAGAAGCTGTCTCTCATCAACAAGACCCGTGAAGAAGCAGACTGGACGGAATGGGCCAACCGTGTCCCCTCTCAGTTTCTTTCCAAACAGAGTCTTGATCTGGCACAGAAACAGCTGAATGTTGCAAAAGCTGATAAAGCAGATGAGTTCTCTGAAATCATGGCACTTGAGAACCCGACTGTTAAAAAGAGACTTCTTCAGTCTTTTGCTGATGACTGCGATACAGCTGCGGTTCATCTGTATGCAGCGGCTCTGCCGCGTCAGCAGTATCATGTTATTCTACCTGTGACCTCGATGAAAGACAATGAGATCTATGCACCGAACTATAAAAACGGTGAGACTGTTGCTCTGATTCGATACCCGCACGGTGGAACGTTTGAGATCCCTATCCTGAAAGTCAACAACCGCCAGGCAGATGCAAAGAACATGATTGGCACAACCTCTGCAGATGCAGTTGGTATCAATGCCCATGTTGCAGAGCGTCTGTCTGGGGCGGACTTTGATGGCGATACTGTCATGGTTATCCCCTGCAACTCTGCAACCTCCAGGGTACGCATCACTTCAAAACCCCCACTTCGGGAATTGGAAGGCTTTGACCCGAAGATGGAATATGCAGAGAAGCCGGGTATGACCTATATGAAGTATAAGCGTGCGGACGGAAAAGAAGTCGATAACACGCAGCTTCAGATGGGTATGATCTCAAACCTCATTACTGACATGACACTTCTTGGTGCGACAGAACCTGAGCTTGCTCGTGCTGTCAAGCACAGCATGGTTGTCATTGATGCGGCCAAACATAAGCTTGACTACAAACAGAGCGAGATCGACAATGGCATCGCTGCTTTAAAACAGAAGTATCAGGGTTCGTATGACGAGAATGGTAATTACCATGAGGGTGCTGCGACTTTGATCTCCCGTGCCAAATCTCAACAGTCTGTGACCAAACGTCAAGGCAGCCCGAAAATCGATCCGAATACAGGCGAGCTGATCTGGAAAGATGTCGACGAACCGACTTATGTAAACAGCAAGGGGCAGACGATCCGCAGAACACAGGCTTCTACAAAGATGGCTGAAACAAAGGATGCCCGTTCCCTGATCTCTGATCTTGGTAGTTCAATGGAAGAAGCCTACGCCGATTACGCAAACACTATGAAAGGTCTTGCAAACCAGGCACGACTCCAGATCGTCAACACAAAAGACATCCCCTACTCTCCTGAAGCTCGTGCCAAGTATGATTCTGAGGTTCGCTCTTTGGATGCCAAGCTCAAGACTGCGCTTTTGAACGCCCCTCGTGAACGGCAGGCACAGACGATTGCGAATGCCGTGGTGGCTGCTAAGAAGGAGAGCAATCCGAACATGACAAAGGGCGAAATTAAGAAGGCTTCTCAACAGGCGCTTGTGGAGGCACGAAATTCTGTAGGCGCGCATCGCCAGGCAATTAAGTTGGAAGAGAAGGAATGGGAAGCGATTCAGGCCGGTGCAATTTCGAAGACACAGTTGGAGAAAATTATTGCAAATACCGACCTCGATAGCTTGAGAACTTGGGCTACACCTCGTACAAAGACGACCCTTTCAGATGCAAAGGTTCTTCGTATGCAGGCTCTTTACGAAGCTGGCAATACAACAGAAGAAATTGCTGCAGCCTTAGGCGTTTCTTCGTCTACAGTTTCGAAGTATTTACACAAAAAGGATGGTGTCGCATAATGGCTTTAATGCATAACGCAATGCTGACGACGTTCGACAATCCTTATGATCCTTTCGAGCAGTTCTCTTTGTGGTTTCTGTTCGACATGCAAAAAGGCTACAATTCGTGCGCTTATCTTGGACGAATTGCAAAGGTTTCGGATCAATTCAGTCAGGAAGAGAACGAACGTGAAGTCGAGCTTGCGATTGATGAAATTGTAAAGAACGATTTCTTGAACATTTATCGCAAAGTTACTAAAGCAATGCCTGAGAAAGAGGCGAGCTGATGCGAGAGGTGTTTGGACGGTCTAAAGTTGCCTTTCCTTTCACCGTTTGGCTTGTCTTTTGCGTTGTTTAGCGTCGCTGCTTTCGCTGTGATTATCATTTGATAGGGAAATTCCTTAGTAAACACCTAATATAATATCAAATGATATAGGGGGAGGGGTCGTAAATATCACACCCCCTCCCTTATCGCGGCGATCTTCTAAAATTCCCCGGGGGAAGATTTTTTGGAGGCAAACTGACAGTGTTCTCTGTGGAACAGCTTTGAAAGTGATGATAGCTGTGCATAACTCACTGAAAAGTTCCATCAGCATTTATTATCGGGCTTCTGAGACCATCTCGGAGCCCGTTTTCTATGTTTAGGAGGGTCCTATGAACTATAACAGTAATGCAAATGAGCAGTTTCGTAAGTCTGTACTGGTGTCAGTGGACAATGTCGGTCAGATTATCGACACAGCAAATGAAGAATCACTCCTTTTAGGGCAGGTCGTGTATCAAAGTGGTACAGCACTTGAACTATCAGAGTCTTATCACAGAATCAAACGGAAAGGTCTCTATCGAGCGGATGCATCAGTTGTGTTTGTTCCAAAGGATGATGGCATCATCACAGTTCGAATGTTACTTAGTGGGCATCTGCTTCCATCGTCTCAGGCACGTCTTAATGTAGAGAAGAACAAATATTACACAATCCCCTCTTGCGTACCTGCATTTGATCGAATCTTCAGTTTGGAACTTACGCCAAAACTTGAATTAACAATTGCCGGTGTTCCCGGAATCGTAGTTCGCACAATGCTCAGCACAACAAAACTCGCCTGACTTTATAGAAAGGAGACAGTGAATGAGTAAAGCAAAAACACCGGACTCTTCCAGTTCTCCTCGGAAGATCAGACCGGCTATTTCGCCAGAGGCTCGCGATAATCAGTTGATTGCGCTGGCTTACAATCTGGTAGAGAAACGTCTTCTGGAAGGCACTGCATCTTCACAGGAGACCACACATTTTCTGAAACTCGGCTCTGCTAGGGAACGCAAAGAGCTAGAGATTCTTGAATTGCAGAAAGAGCTGATTGCGGCAAAGACAAAGAACCTCGACTCGATGCAGGAGCTGAAAGCACTTTATGCTGATGCAATGGCTGCAATGTCTGATTATCAAGGCAGGAGGTCTGATGGTAATGAATAAATGTTATTCAGAGCTGATTCAGCTTCCAACCTTTCAGGAACGGTTCGATTATCTCGTTATCGGAAACGGCGTTGGATATACAAACTTCGGATGGCGTCGTTATCTGAATCAAGCCCTTTATCATTCACCTGAATGGAAGCAATTTCGTGACTGGATTATTATTCGAGATAACGGGCGGGATCTGGCTTGTGAAGGTTACGAGATTTTTGAGCCAATCATCATTCATCATTTGAATCCGATCACATACGATAACATCTTAAATCGAGATCCGTGTATCTTTGCAATGGAGAATGTAGTCTGTGTTCGTGATCGGACGCATAAGGCAATTCACTATGGCGATGCATCATTACTGGTGGATCTTCCACCGGCGAGAAAACCAAATGATACTTGTCCGTGGAAGAAATAACAGTAAAGGAGGATAACATGCAGGATAGCATTCTTGTGACTATTCGAAAATTGGTTTGCGGCGATCCATATGCAAATCACTTTGATGCTGATTTGCTTGTTCATATCAATGCTTGCTTTTCCATCTTAAGTCAGTTGGGTGTTGGTCCAGAAAAAGGTTTTGTTGTAACAGACGAAACACAGAACTGGAGTGATTATACTGCTGACAGTACGGTGCTAAATTTGGTGAAGACCTACATTACATTGAAGGTACGCTTGATCTTCGATCCTCCACTGACGAGCTCGGTTTTGGAGGCCATGAATAAAGAGATTAGTCAATTGGAATGGCGATTGAATGTTGCTGTTGATCCTGTCAAACCTACAAGTACATCAAAGACTACAGCACGTCGTCGTTCACATAAGACAAATTAAGAGAGGTGAGAAATCAAAATGGATAGTTACCTTGCCCATCATGGGATCATCGGTATGAAATGGGGAGTCCGGCGATACCAGAATAAAGATGGGACTCTGACCAATGCTGGAAAGAAACGATATTCGATGGATGATGTTGGAAGTGATTCCCAGAATTCCAGTACAGGCAAGAAAACCGATACATCCAGCAAGAGTGTCAATGAGATGAGCGATGACGAACTTCGCTCCAGGCTGAATCGCATCAACATGGAAGATCAGTATAATGCAGCAATGGCGAAACGGAATCCGCAAAAGAATCAGCGAGTCAGCAAACTCGTGAACGATCTTGCTGAGCAGGCTGTCCGTAATTTTGCCCAGAAAGGTATTGAAAAATTGGTAAAGAAAGTATTTGACGAAAAAGAGTCTGATACGATTACCAAATACAATACCGCAGATCTGAGTAAGGTTGGCGATAAGGCGCTGGCTGCTATGCTGAAACGAGCATCGACTGAAAGTGCCTTGAGACGCTATCAGACTCAGCCATATGAACCGCCGAAAAAAGAGTCGTAAGTATGGCTCTATCTAATACTGCAACCCCGATTTATTACAGTCAGTTTCGCGATGCTGTTCTGCGCGGCGAGATTCCCGTATGTCGGGAAGTCGCGATGGAGATGAATCGCATTGACGACCTGATTGCAAATCCGGGTGTTTATTACGATGACGAAGCCGTAGAAGGCTGGGTGAAATACTGTGAGAGTGAATTAACCCTGACTGACGGATCCGACATGAACCTGCTAGACTCATTTAAGTTGTGGGGCGAGCAGATCTTCGGCTGGTACTATTTCATTGAACGCAGCGTGTATGTCCCTAATCCAGATGGTCATGGCGGTCACTATGAACGAAAGGTTATTCGGAAACGGCTTGTTAATAAGCAGTATCTGATCGTTGGACGAGGCGCAGCAAAATCAGTCTATGACTCTTGCCTGCAATCGTTCTTCCAGAATGTTGACACCAGCACAACCCATCAGATCACAACTGCACCGACGATGAAGCTCGCGGAAGAGGTAATGTCTCCACTTCGGACTGCCATTACCAGAAGCCGCGGGCCTTTGTTTAAGTTTTTGACATTTGGCTCTTTGCAGAACACAACTGGCAACCGCGCTGATCGTGTCAAACTGGCTTCCACAAAGAAAGGCATTGAAAACTTCCTGACAGGCTCGCTCATCGAGGTTCGACCAATGAGCATCAACAAGCTTCAGGGTCTCCGCTGTAAGGTGGCAACAGTTGATGAATGGCTTTCTGGCGATATTCGAGAGGATGTTATCGGTGCAATTGAGCAGGGTGCATCCAAGGTCGATGACTATTTGATTGTTGCTACCAGCTCAGAAGGTACCGTACGTAATGGTGCTGGCGATACGATCAAAATGGAGCTTATGAATATCCTGAAGGGCGATTATCCGAATCCCCACGTTTCTATCTGGTGGTATCGACTGGATTCTATTGATGAAGTTGGGAACCCCGATATGTGGTTGAAGTGCAATCCGAATATCGGTAAAACGGTGAGCTACGAAACATATCAGCTGGACGTGGAACGTGCTGAAAAAGCACCTGCTGCTCGGAATGATATTCTGGCCAAACGATTCGGTATCCCGATGGAAGGGTATACATATTACTTTGCATATGAAGAGACGCTTCCGCATAAGCCTCATTCTTTCTGGCAGATGCCATGTGCCTTGGGCGCGGACCTTTCCAGAGGCGATGACTTCTGCGCATTCACTTTCTTATTCCCGTTAAGCAGAGAAGACTTTGGGGTAAAAACACGATGCTACATTACCGATGTAACGCTGTCAAAGCTGCCGCTTGCTATGCGCAACAAGTATGAGGATTTCATGAAAGAAGGAAGTCTGATCGTATTGGAAGGCAGCGTTCTCGATTTGGATGTTGTCTATGATGATTTGGATGAACACATTATCCAGACTGGATACGACGTGCGCTGCTTTGGCTATGACCCGTACAATGCACAAGGCTTTGTCGAGCGTTGGGCACGTGAGAATGGTCCATTTGGTATTGAAAAGGTTATTCAGGGTGCAAAGACTGAGTCTGTTCCGTTGGGTGAGCTAAAGACGCTTGCTGAACGGCGCAGCCTGATCTTTGACGAGCAGCTTATGACCTTCACAATGGGCAACTGTATCACATTGGAGGATACAAATGGCAACCGCAAACTGCTGAAGAAGAGACACGATGAGAAGATCGACTCTGTCGCGGCAATGATGGATGCCTATATTGCCTATAAGCATAATAAAGATGCATTTGAGTAAAGGTGGTGACGCTATGGACGTTTATTTATCCCATCATGGGATCATCGGTATGAAATGGGGCGTACGGCGCTACCAAAACCCAGATGGCTCACTTACCCCTGCCGGTCAAAGACGGCTCGATAAAAAGGATAATAAGTGGGCTAAGAAGAACTATGACAAAATCCTAAAAAATGCGCGCAAAAAGGTGTCGGGAGAGCTGGACGAGTATGGAAATCAGCTGCTTCGCGACGCCTCTTCTTATAATTCACGCGGACGAATCAGTAATACGGCGATCAATTCTTATAACCGACGGATGGCTGAGTTGATGAATACTGCTGTAACAGATCTGAGAGCACCTTCGGGTAAGGTCGTGCAGTTTGTGGCGAAGCGAGGAGAACTTGGTGTTCATATGGCACTTGCAACGCCGAACTACGATATGAGTCAGCTGAAAAATGGCATCTGGTCTTCGGGGCGGATTGCCTATAAGAAGAAGTCCGTCGATATGGCGTGACCATACAGATCTCTATTACAGGAGGTGATGAACGTTCAATGAAAGAAACAATCGGTTCCAAGCTCAAACGAGCTTGGAATATTTTTATGAATCGAGATCCCACAAGTTATCAAGGAACATCCTATTTCGGATCTAGTTATGGGTATCGACCTGACAGGATTCGTATGACGCGAGGACATGAGCGATCAATCGTGACAGCCATCTGCAACCGCATTGCGTTAGATGTTTCGGCGATCAGTCTTGTCCATGCTCGCGTAGACGAAAACGGTCATTTTCTGGAATACATTGATGATACCCTACATCAATGCTTGACCGTTGAAGCGAATCTTGACCAGACAGGACGAGCATTACGGCAGGATATTGTAATGTCCATGCTTGACGAAGGATGCGTAGCAGTTGTTCCGGTTGAAGCAGATTTCGACCCGGATGAGAATAGTAGCTACAAAATTTATTCCTTGCGGACAGGAAAGATTCTGGAATGGATGCCTCAACATGTGCGAGTCAGGCTTTATAACGAGACGACTGGACGATTTGAAGAGGTCGTTGTGGCAAAAAAATACACAGCGATTATGGAAAATCCTCTGTTCGCTGTCATGAATGAACCGAACTCCACGATGCAACGTCTGATCCGTAAACTGAACATTCTGGATGCGATTGATGAGCAGAGTGGTTCTGGAAAACTTGATCTGATTATTCAGCTCCCCTATGTCATCAAGTCACAAGCACGAAAGGAACAGGCTGAACAGCGCCGCAGGGACATTGAGCAGCAGCTCTCTGGGTCAAAATACGGTATCGCCTACACTGATGGTACAGAGCATATCACACAGCTCAATCGTGGTGTAGAGAACAATCTGATGAGTCAGATTGAGTATCTGACAAAGATGCTATATTCCCAGCTTGGCATTACAGAGAGTGTCATGGATGGTACAGCGAATGAAGAAACGATGATCAACTATCACAATCGGACTGTGGAGCCGATTTTGGCATCTATCGCCGATGAGATGACTCGAACATTCCTGACCAAGACTGCACGAACGCAGAAGCAGGCCATCTCCTTCTTCCGTGATCCATTCAAGATTGCGCCGGTCTCCCAGATTGCAGAAATTGCGGATAAGCTCACGCGTAACGAGATCATGACAAAGAATGAAGTTCGTTCCCGTATCGGTATGCGGCCATCTGATGATCCACGTGCTAATGAGCTCCGTAACAGCAACATCAATCAGTCTGATGCAGATCAAGCACTGCTGAATAGCAAAGTAGAAAATCAAAATGGGAACTCTGAACAAAAATCAAAGGAGGAGCAATTGGCAGAATGAAACTGAAATACCCTGATTGTGACTTTCATGGCTATGCTACGAAAGCCAATCTCACATGCAGAGATAAGCGTGTGATCATGCCTGATGCTTTTAAGGATCAGGACGGCGAGAAAGTGCCGCTCTGTTGGGGGCATCAGCATAACAGTGTCACGAGTGTTCTGGGGCATGCCTATCTCGAAAATCGAGCAGATGGTGTATATGCCTATGGCTATTTCAATGACACTGACTCCGGCCGTGCCGGTAAGAAACTGGTCGATAATGGCGATGTGTGTGCATTGTCCATTTGGGCAAACGACCTTGTACAGAACGGAACTAATGTGGTTCACGGCGTGATTCGTGAGCTGAGTCTCGTTCTGGCCGGGGCGAATCCCGGCGCGTACATTGATTCTGTCATGCAGCATGATGACGAGGCAACTCAGGAAGCCGAGATCCTGTTTGTGCTGGACAAAGATAATATTCAACTTGCCCATGCCGATAGCGATGAGGATTCCGAAGATGCTGAACTGCAGCATGCTGATGAAGAAAAGACAGATTCGTCTGAAGAGGACAAGAAAGACGATAAAGAAACCGTGCAGGACGTCCTGAATTCTATGTCTGAGAAACAAAAGAATGTTCTGCTTGCGCTGGTTGCCGAAGGTATCGCTGCCGGCGAAGAAACCAAAAAAACCGATAACAACGAGGAGGACAACACTATGAAGCATAATGTCTTTGACAATGATCGGCAGGATGAGGCGAACGTCCTCTCTTACACCGATCAGACCGCAATCATTAACATGGCCAAGACCAGCACTATCGGCAGCCTGCAGCATGCAATGGATCTGTTTGCTGAACAGAATCCGGACAGTGTTCTGGCGCATGGCATTGAGAACATCAGCCAGCTGTTCCCGGACTACAAGGATGTTCGTCCGGGTGCACCTGAAATGCTCACGACTGACCAGGGCTGGATCCAGAAGGTTCTGAAGAAGGTTCACAAGAGCCCGATCTCTCGTATCCGTACCCGTCAGGCCGATCTCCGTAATATCGAGAATCTGCGTGCACAGGGCTATGTGAAGGGCAGCAAGAAGGTCGATGTCGGCAACTTCAAGCTGATCCACAGAACGACTGATCCCCAGACTGTATATGTCAAGAGCAAGATCGATCGTGATGACATCATCGACATTCAGGATTTCGATGTCGTGCAGTATCTCTACAACATCGACCGCATGAACCTGAATGAAGAACTCGCCACCGCTATCATGATCGGTGACGGCCGTGATGTCGGCGCTGATGGGAAGATCGCGGAAGATAAGATCCGTCCGATCTGGCAGGATGATGAGCTTTACACCATTCATGCGGACGTGGACATCGCTGGCATGAATGCTTCGCTGCAGGGCACCAACACTGCCGCCAACTTCGGCGAGAATTACATTTATGCGGAAGCTGTGATCCAGTCTCTGCTATATGCTCGTGAGAAGTATAAGGGCTCCGGCACTCCCGATTTCTACTGCACTCCGCATCTGGTGAACGTGATGCTGCTCGCCCGCGATATGAACGGTCGTCGCATTTATGACAAGGTCAGCGATCTGGCTGCTGCACTGAATGTTGGCGAGATCATCACGGTTGAGCAGTTTGAGGGCAAGACCCGCACTGCTACTGGCGGCAAGACCAAGAAGCTCCTCGGCCTGATGGGCAATCTGGCTGACTACTCTGTCGGTGCAACCAAGGGCGGCGAAATCACGCATTTCACGGATTTCGATATTGATTTCAACCAGGAGAAGAGTCTGCTTGAGACACGTTGCTCTGGCGCAAACACCCGCGTGATGTCTTTCATTGCCCTGGAAGAGGATGTCACGAATCCCGGTGGTTAAGCCGATAAGCGATAAGGAGTAAAAATTCAAAATGGCTAAATTTTACGGAACTATCGGGTATGCTGTGACTGTCGAAGTCCGTCCAGATGTTTGGGAAGAGCAGATCGTCGAGCGTACATACTGTGGTGATTTGATTCGTAACACTCGGCGTCTGGACGGTAATGCCCAGGTGAATGACAATATCACTATTGGCAATGAGATCAGCATCGTATCCGATCCGTATGCCAATGAGAATTTTCATTCTATGCGCTATGTCACCTTTATGGGGGCAAAATGGAAGATCACGTCCGTGGAGGTCAAGTATCCCCGGCTGATTCTTTCGACAGGAGGTATCTGGAATGGACCGACGAGCTGAGCTTGGAAAAATCTTTCGAGAGATTCTGGGCAATGGTAATGTCTATTTCCAGTCACCCAGCAATACCCAAATGAGGTATCCTGCAATTCGATACGAGCGAAGTGAAATGGCAATCAAGCATGCTGATAATGGCAATTATAATCGTCGAATCCGATATACAGTCACTGTCATCGACAGTGATCCGGATAGTGAGATTGTAAACCGTGTCAGCATGCTTCCTTATTGCTATTTCGACCGCCATTATGTGCAGGACAACCTCAATCATGATGTGTTTGAAATCTATCTTTAAGAGGAGGAACTGCTATGTTCAATATCGAATGGGATCAGGTATCGGAACGTCTGTTTGAAACCGGTACGGATCGTGGTGTTCTGTATCCCTTCAACAAGACCAGCAAGGCCTATGACAAGGGCGTTGCATGGAACGGCCTGACTGGCGTGACGGAAACTCCGTCTGGTGCAGAGCCGACGGCGCTGTATGCCGACAACATCAAGTATCTTACCCTGATGTCCAATGAGGATCTGGGCGGTACGATCACCGCCTACATGTATCCGGACGAGTGGAAGGCTTGTGACGGCTCCGCAGATCTGGACGCCGGCATTACGATCGGCCAGCAGCCGAGAGCAACTTTCGGTCTGTGCTATCGTACTCGTATCGGCAATGATACCGAAGGCGATAGCCACGGCTATAAACTGCACCTGATCTACGGCTGTCTCGCTTCTGCTTCTGAGCGTGCATACAGCACGGTCAACGATTCTCCGGAAGCCATTGAGTTCTCTTGGGAATTCACCTGCACGCCGGTTGACGTCGCTGGATTCAAGCCGACTGCCATTGTCACGATCGATTCTACGAAGGTCGATGCTGAGAAGCTCAAGTCTTTCGAAGAAATCCTTTACGGCAAGGCCGCAACATCGGATGGGGCTGGCGATGCCGTTCTTCCGAAGCTGCCGCTTCCGGCAGAAGTTCTGGCGCACTTCAAGACCGTCTAACTATTTTCCAGCGAGGGAGTCTCCATGCGAGGCTCCCTCTTATTTTTGTTTTCATAACTGAAAGGAGTTATATTATGCTGCCTATTACCAAAAAGTACATTGATTTCAACGGCGTAGAACGCGAAGAGACGTTCTATTTCAACCTGACCAAAGCAGAGCTTACTGAGTGGGAACTTGGCGTTACTGGCGGTCTTAGCCAGATGGTAGCGAAGATCACGGCTGCCAAGGACGTTCCTGCACTGGCAAAGCTTTTTAAGGACATCGTTCTGAAGGCATACGGCGTAAAGAGCGATGATGGCAGACGTTTCATCAAATCAAACGAACTCACGACGGAGTTCACCCAGACGCAGGCATATTCCGACATTTACATGGAATTGGCGCAGGATGATCAGAAAGCTGCGGCCTTCATCAATGGTATCATTCCGAAAGTCGATTAAATAATGCTCGTTATTACAGTACAGGGGGTTGAAGGCTGGGACGAGCAGAAAGAAGAGTTTGTTTCAGCAAAGCCCCCTGTCTGTTTACAGCTGGAACACTCGTTAATTTCCCTTGCCAAATGGGAATCGAAGTGGGAAAAGCCATTCCTTTCGAAAGAGCAGAAAACCGTAGAGGAAACGATCGATTACATTCGCTGTATGACATTAAATTCTAATGTTCCTGCGGATGTTTATGACCGGTTATCTGCACAAAATTTCAGAGATGTGAACGCTTACATTGACGCAAAACGAAGTGCCACAACCATTCACGAAGAACAGAAAGGCCGTCGAGGGACAGAAATTGTCACCAGCGAGCTGATCTACTATTGGATGGTTGCACTGCAAATCCCATTTGAATGCCAGAAATGGCATTTAAATCGCTTGCTGATGCTTATTCGTGTCTGTAATGTGAAGAACCAACCGCCCAAAAAGCAAAGTCAGCGCAATATTCTTAAACAGAATGCCGCATTGAATGCTGCTCGACGTCGGCGAGCTCACTCGAAAGGATGAAAATTCAAAATGGTTACATTTCGACAAAAAGGCGACTTTTCCAAGGCGACCCGGTTTCTGGAACGTGTGAAGGAAGCTGTTGGGTTGGGCCTGCTCGATCGATACGGGCAGAAAGGTGTCGCTGCTTTGTCGGCGGCAACCCCAGTCGACAGCGGCGAAACTGCTGCAAGCTGGGACTATGAGATTGTAAACAAAAAAGGGTCCGCCAGGATCACGTTTACAAACTCGCATATCGTCAAAGGCATACCGATTGCGATTATTCTGCAATACGGGCATGGAACTCGTAATGGCGGCTGGGTAGAAGGACGCGATTATATCAACCCCGCTATCCAGCCGATCTTTGACGAACTTGCTGAGAAAGCATGGAAGGAGGTTACAAAGCTATGAGCAAAACGATCGACCAGAGAGTCGTCGAGATGCGGTTTGACAATGCAAACTTCGAAAAGAATGTTAGCACGAGTATGTCAACACTGGACAAGCTGAAGAAAAGCCTCAAGTTCGAGGATAGTGCAAAAGGCTTTGAGAATATCAGCAAGGCGGCTGGTCGGGTCGATATGGGAGGACTCTCGAATGGCGTAGAATCCGTTCGCTTGAAATTCTCCGCGCTTGAAGTCATGGCTGTAACAGCTCTTCAGAATATTACAAACTCAGCACTAAATGCTGGGAAGAAAATTGCATATGCATTGACCATTGAGCCGATCAAATCCGGTTTACAGGAATATGAGACTCAGATCAATGCAACGCAGACGATTTTGGCGAATACCCAAAAAGAGGGGGCCAATATCAATGATGTCAACCGCGCCTTGAATGAGCTGAATAAGTATGCGGATTTGACGATCTATAATTTTACGGAAATGACACGAAACATCGGTACGTTCACAGCTGCCGGTGTTGATTTGAATACATCTGTGAACGCTATTAAGGGTATCGCAAACCTTGCAGCCATCTCTGGTTCATCCAGTCAGCAGGCATCTACTGCAATGTATCAGCTTTCCCAGGCTTTGGCGTCCGGAACGGTAAAATTGCAGGACTGGAACTCGGTTGTCAACGCAAACATGGGTGGTCAGGTATTTCAGGATGCATTGAAAATGACAGCTCGCATCCATGGAATCGCCATTGACGAGATGATTGCTGATGAAGGTTCTTTCCGAGAGACACTATCTAAAGGATGGCTGACGAAAGACATTCTGACGGAAACGCTTCAGCATTTTACAGAGTTTACAGATACCTACAATGAAGAAAGCCTGAAAAGGCAGGGCTATAACGACAAAGAGATTGCCGAAATCAAGCAGATGGGTATTACTGCGACAGATGCGGCTACCAAGATTAAGACCTTTTCTCAGTTGTGGGATGTTCTGAAAGAATCTGCCCAGTCTGGTTGGACGACTTCGTGGCAGACGATTATCGGTGACTTTGAAGAGGCGAAGGAAACACTGACCGTTTTTGGTGATACACTGACCAAGATGATCGGCGATTCGGCAGATGCCAGAAATGCAGTCTTAAAGGAAGGTTTCATGTCTGGCTGGAAGCAGCTTCTGAATGAAGGCATTGAAGATACAGAGGGATTCCAAAATGCCATTATAGAAGCCGGCAAAAACAGTGGCGTAGCCGTTGATGATCTGATTAAGAAGTACGGCTCCTTTGAGAAATCGTTGAAGGGCGGCTGGGTCACTTCTGATATGCTGAAAACAGCGCTCGATTCTATGGCCGATTCAGTCGCAGGTTTATCGAAAGAAGAACTTGAAGCAAAGGGCTATACAGACGAGCAGCGACAGGCACTGCTGAATCTTGTAGAGGCTGTAAAAGATGGCAGTCTGAATCTAGACGAATTTGCTCAAAAGATGGGTAGGGCCTCTGGACGAGAGAACATGATCGATGCGATCACGATGGCGTTCGAAAGGCTGATGCCTATTATAAATCAGGTTGGAGATGCATTTCAGGAAGTATTCAACCCAAATAACGATCTGGGACAGCGCATTTACAATATGACAGCACGCATCAGAGAGTTTGTCGATGGGCTTGAAGTGAGCGAGAAAGGCCTTCAAAATTTCAAAATGAGTATTGAAGGTGTCCTCTCTATCTTCCATATTGCAGGTAAAGGCATCTCCGCATTTGCACAGATCATCGGGCATTTGCTCGGAAAACTTCTTCCTGTTGGTGACGGAATTCTCGATGTAACTGGAAGCCTCGGCGAGTTTTTGGTTTCAATTGATAAAGCTATTGCCTCTGGCGGATATCTTAACAAATTCGTTGAGTTGGTCAATGGCGCAATCGATAAACTGGCTGCTGGATTCAAGGCTGCAAAAGATTATGTGCTCGATTTTATTGGGTCGTGGACTGGCATTGATTTTACAAAATTTGAATCTTTGCGTGATATTTTTGCATTGATTGGCGAGAAGTTGAGCGAGTTTGGAGAGAAAATTCGTGAGACATTTCCATGGGTCAACTCTCTGGAGACAACAATTACTGCTGCATTCCAGAAGATTCGCGGAAGCGCCGATGAGGATCTTGGTGCTACAAATACTGCACTGGAAGCTTTGAAAACAGCAGGTTCCAAAGTCAAAGAGGTCTTTTCAACTCTTGCAGAGAAGATTGGTGCATTCTTTGCTCCTGTTGTGGAGAAAATTAAAAGCATTTTCTCTGGTGTTACGATCACTGATTTAATTGGTACGGGACTTCTCGCTGGCATCTTTAAGAGTATCAAGAAATTCGCTGACGCATTTGCTGATTTGCTTGAAAATTTCAAGGGAATCGGGAAGAGTATTAGTGGCGTATTGGACTCCGCACGAGATGCTCTTGTTCTTTGGCAGAAAGACATCAAAGCCAATATTTTATTGAAGATTGCTGGCGCAGTTGGTATTCTTGCTGTCGCGCTTTGGGTCATTTCAAAGGTTGATGCCGATCGGGTTCTCGGTAGCATGGGTGCAATTACAGCTCTGCTTACCGAAGTTACAGCAGTTATGGCTGGCATCATGAAATGGGGCACCAGTGCAAATGCTTTGGAGGGACTTTCAGAAGCGGCTCAGCTTGGAAAGATTGCTGTTGCCATGATGGTGATTGCTGGTGCTGTGCTAATTTTGGCAGCCGCTCTCAAGAAGTGTGAAAATTTGAACTGGGATAACACGCTTCCAGCGATGACTGCGCTTTTTGTTCTGCTCGGCGAAATGACAGCAGCAATGTATGGATTCATGGCAATTGCAAAGAAGAATCCATTAAGTAAAGAAACTGGTACACTCCAGTCTTTTGCAGTTGGAATGATCGGTATGTCGATCGCAATCGCAATTCTCGCAAACGCTCTAGCTCGGCTCGGCGAACTGGATCGAGAGCAGGTTATTCAGGGTGGATTGACTGTGGTCGCACTTATGGTAGCACTTAGTGGCGTTACAGCGGCATTGAAAGCCATCAAATCTGATAATATGTCGGGTGTGGCTGGTTCGATGATTGCAATGGCATTAGCACTTACCATGCTGTATGTTCCGATTCGGCTGTTTGCAAAGCTTGACACAGCCACTCTGAAGCATGGCGGTATTGCTGTCAGTGTGGCACTTCTTGCTATGACTTCAGCAATGACCGTAATGAAATCCGCAAAAGGTGATCTGAAGGGTGTTGCTGGATCTGTGCTCGCAATGGCGACCGCTTTGACGCTTCTAATTATTCCGATTAAAGTGCTAGGCGGTATGGATATAAACTCTTTGGGTAATGGGTTACTTGGGATTCTGGTTCCGCTTGCAGCAATGGGAGCTGTACTTTCCCGTCTATCTGGCGGAGATTATTCAGGAATCGGAACAAATCTGATTGCGATGGCCGCCGCAATGACGTTGCTGGTTATTCCGCTCAAAGTGCTTGGCAGTATGGATTTGCCATCGCTGGCAAAGGGACTTGGTGCATTTGTATTTGCGCTTGCAGCGCTTGTGGGTGCGGCCTACCTGATTGCGCCACTTGCATCCAGCCTCGGTGGTCTTAGTAAAGCGATGCTCGCTTTTGGTGCAGCCTGTCTTGGTGTCGGCATTCTTGTTGGTGCAATTGCATTTGCATTTGTGACATTAGCTACAGTCGGCGCAACTGGCGTGGCTGCGATTCTTGCTGCTCTTACAGGCTTGATTCAGGGATTTCGTGTGATGATGCCGATCATCGGTGAAGCATTGAAAGACCTGATCTTGACACTGTGTGACGTGCTAAAAGATACGGCTCCTGCTATTACAGAGACGGTGCTCTACCTGATCGATGAACTTCTTCGGCAAATTGAGGCCTATGTTCCATCAATCATAGAGCATCTGGCAGGTATTATTAAGAAAATTGGTGAGGCACTTAGCAAATATTTTGGCGAAATCACCACTAGTGATTGGATTAGTGCTGCCATCTTTGCTGGTATTGTAGCTGCATCGGGTTTCCTTGTTAAATGGTTTTCTTCGCTTGCAAAGGATGTTCCAAAAGCATTACTCGGTGCTGTGGGCGTTGCCGCGATTCTGGTGATAGTCGGTGGTGTTATTGCTGCTATGACATTACTAGACCTTAACAGCGTAATGGGTATTGCAGCGTCACTGAGTGCTGTCCTACTCTCTTTGACCATTATAATTGGTGTTCTTGGCATGATGCCTCTGACTGCCGGTCTTGCCGCAGGCTTGGTGCTGGCTGAGTTCATTGCTGTTATGGCTGCAATTATGGCAGCGCTTGGCGGTCTGAATCAGATTCCTGGCTTCAGTTGGTTGATGGATGAAGGAATCAAAGTGCTTGGACAGATTGGCGAGGGCATTGGTACATTCGTTGGGAGTATTGTTGGCGCAGCGATCGAACGCATTACTGCTGGTATTGCAGAGTCGGGAAGCAATCTTTCGCTCTTTATGGAGAATCTTCAGCCATTCTTGGACGGAGCTCGCAATATTGATCAGGCTGTTCTGGACGGAATCATTAAACTGGCGGAATGTCTGCTTCTGATTTCTGCGGCTGAAATTGTAGATGCAATTGCCGGCTGGCTAACAGGAAAGAATTCTCTAAAAAAATTTGGAAAAGAACTTGCTGAGTTTGGACCGGCATTCGCTACCTTTGCTAAAAGTGTATCTGGCGTGGACACCGCTGGAGTAAAGGCATCTGGGGAGGCTTTGAAAGCCATTGCAGAGGCCGCAGCATCAATTCCAAATGAGGGCGGCATCCTGAGTTGGATCGTCGGCGATAATTCGCTGGTAGATTTTGCAGAAGGGCTGGTGCCGTTTGGTAAAGCATTGATGGCTTACGGTGAGGCTGTTACGGGTATCGGTGACTATACCGAAGATATTAAACAATCTGTCAAATCGGCGAAGGAAATCGTAAAGGTCGGAGAGATTATTCCAAACAGCGGCGGCTTGCTTGGACTCATTGTCGGCAATAATGACTTGAAAGATTTTGCAAAAGGTCTGAAGCCGTTTGGCGAAGCTCTTGTTGATTACGGAACTGCAGTTCATGGAATTGGTGAAAAGAGCGCCGATATTTCCGCATCTGTAATAGCAGCAAAGGATATTGTCAGTCTGGCAACTGCGGTGAAAGGTGCTGCCAATGCAAAAGATCTCAAGAAGACTGGCGAGGGTCTTGTAGAGTTTGCAGCACAGATCAAGAACTTTATGGCAGAATGCGAAGGCTTGAATGCAGGACAGTTGGATTCGCTCAAGATAGCACTCCAGAGCATCGTTGATATTGCTTCTAGCTTCTCCACAATTGACGCCTCTGCGCTGACTGACTTTGTTCAGTCGATGGAGACAATTGGATCTACCAGTGTTGATGAATTCTTAAGTTCGTTCTCCAATTCCAAGACGGCAGCGGCAACGGCCGTAAATGCTCTGATTGCAAATCTTAAGAGTGCAATTGGAACAAGCGAAAGTCAGTTGAAGAGCAAGTTCGAAGAAGCAGCGAAGAAAGGACTTGAAGGTCTTACTAGCAAAAAGTCTGAATTTAAGACTGCCGGGGCAGATCTTATAAAATCTCTCAATTCTGGTGTGAGCGGTCAAACGAATACCGTCAAGAATCAGTTTTCAACTCTTCTGAGCAACTGTATTGCTGCTGTTCGTAACTATTATAGTCAGTTCCAGAGTGCTGGCAGCTATTTAGCAGCAGGCATTGCAAATGGTATTGCCGCAAATAGCGGCTCCGCATCAGCTGCAGCTAGATCCCTTGCTGGAAATGCGGCAAGGGCTTCTGCCAAACGTCTTGAAGAAAAATCCCCATCCAAAGTCGGCTATAAAATTGGCGATTACTTTGGTATTGGCTTTACGAACGGCATCACAGATAACATCCGAAATGCCGGTATCTCCAGTGATGCACTTGCGGAATCCGCAACAACTGGTCTCTCAAATGCTATCTCCAAGATTGCGACTTTGATCGACAGTGGAATTGATACAAATCCAACAATTCGTCCTGTGCTCGATCTCACAGAAATTCAAAATGGAAGTGCTGCCATGGCAGATCTGATGAGCACGTTGAGCGGTCGACCGATTGAAGGGACAGTCAGTATTGCTGCAAAAACAGCCAGCAGTATGAACCGACCCGCATTTGCGCCGGAACAGACTACTGAAACTACCGGTGGAAAGCAGACCTCCGAAAATACCACAAACAACTTTTATATTACCGGGACTGACCCGAGAGCGATTGCTGATGAAGTGGATCGCAAACTTCAAAGACGCGTAGAAAGGAAGAAAGCAGCATGGGCGTGATTATCTTTAATGAAATCCCGTCGACCAACTATGGAATTCATGTAGAGAAACCGCCTGTTTATGCAACACCTGAACGCGACTATGAGGTGGTTCATATTCCTGGTCGAAATGGCGATCTTGTGATTGATAATGGTTCGTACCAGAATGTCGCAAGAAAGTATGACATCTCTGTCGGCGAGATCGACGGTGATTTTACAAATTTGGCCGCAGGCGTAAGCGAATGGCTCCACTCTGCATCCGGATATGCAAGATTAGAAGATTCCTATGAACCAGATTACTTCCGTCTTGCTTATTATGTAGCCGATGCTGAGATGGAGAATTTGTTCCATCAGGCCGGTAAAATGTCGATCGAATTTAATTGTAAGCCTGCCCGTTTCCTGAAAGTTGGGGAGCGGGCAGTTTCCTTTACAACCGCTGGTTCTCTTCGCAACCCGACATTCCAGAAGAGTTTCCCCAAACTGATCGTGGTTCTTTCCGGATCAGGCACTCTTACAATCGGGACTCAAATCGTAACGATCAGCGGTTTGACCGGCTCAACTCGTATGGTGATTGATTCAGAACTCCAGGACATCTATGAAGAAGGAAGCTTGACGAATCTGAACAGTAAAGTCTCATTTTCTGACGGCTTCCCGCTTCTGGTCCCGGGTCTAAATACGATCACATTTACAGGCAGCATTACTTCCGTGGAGGTGATTCCGAGATGGTGGATTCTCTGATTATTCTGTTTGATCAAAATGAGCAGGCATTTACCTCAAATGGTCTCGGTGCTCTTCCAGATGCCGCTTCTTGTGTTGTGACCGAAGAGAGGAACGGCGAGTATGAGGTTGAGATGGAGTACCCGTTGACTGGACGTCATTTTCATGATATCCAAAAAAGGCGGATTCTCTATGCAAAACCTAATCCTTATGACGATCCACAGCCATTTCGAATCTACTCGATTACAAAACCGATCAATGGAGTTGTGACAGTTCATGCTGCACATTTGAGCTATGACACGTCTGGTTCCATCGTAAAACTCTTTCCCGCGGATGCTGGTTCGGCTTCGGCAGCAATGTCGTATCTAAAGAACTTCTCTGTACCCTCCACTCCCTTCACCTTCTTCACCAATGTTGGGAAGACTGGTACGATGTCAGTTCCGAAACCCTCCAGCATCCGATCTTTATTAGGCGGCAGCGATGGATCTATCCTTGATACATTTGGCGGCGAATATTTGTTCGACAAGTGGAAGATCTCACTGCTTGAATCTCGCGGGGCTAATCGTGGTGTTACGATTCGATATGGCAAGAACATGACGGATCTGGAGCAGGAAGAAAACGATACGGATTTCTATACTGGCGTGTATCCGTTTTGGTATTCCGAGTCTGAGAATGGGGGTCTTGTTACACTTTCCGACAATAACGGTATTGTCAATGCGCCTGGCACTTATGACTTCGTGAAGATCATGCCATTGGATCTTTCCTCCGAGGACTTCAGTAAGGAGACAACTGACAGTGATGGATCTACAATCACGATTGAAAAGCCGACGGAGGCAGAACTTCGTGCTGCGGCACAGAAGTATATTTCCGTCAATAAAATCGGCATTCCAAAAGTGTCTTTAGATGTATCTTTCGTGATGCTCGCACAGTCAGAGGAGTATAAGGACTTTGCACGTCTGGAGACTGTAAAACTGTGTGACACAGTCACCGTTGAATTCGAACAACTCGGTGTGAGGACAACTGCAAAATGCATTAAAACTGTTTACAACGTCCTGACAGATAAGTACAACTCCATTGAACTCGGAGAACCGAAGTCTTCTCTGGCTACAACAGTGAGCAATCAGGGTTCTCTGATTGAAGAGGCTTCGGATAAGAGCTATATGGAGCGCGCAATTCAAAATGCAACAGATCTTATCATGAGTGGTAAGCTCGGCGGCTATGTAACTGTCACCAAAAATGAGATTTACATTGCTGATAATGAGGATCTTAACAAAGCTGTGAAAGTCTGGCGCTGGAATTCTGGTGGTCTTGGATATTCATCTACTGGTATAAATGGTTCTTTTGGAACAGCTATCACTCGTGATGGAATGATCGTTGCTGACTACATTAAGACTGGTAATCTCGATTGCAAGGTATTGAATGTTTCCAATATTCATGGTGATTCCATTCTTGTGGATACTATTAAAGCTCTGGATGGGATCAATCAGAAAACAGATATCGAACAGGGAGGACAGACACGTAGCTATCAGTACGTTAAGACTGGTATTCTTCGGAAGGACTCAGGTAATCACGATATATATGGCATTGCCGTTGGCAAGATCACAACAACAAATGATGGCGCTCTTGATACTACGCAGGGCGAATATGTAGAGATCACTCCTGGTCGCGTTTCATTTATGCAGAATGGAACTGAAGTTGCCTATATGACTGGTAAGAAGCTCTATATTAAAAACGGCGATATTGAAGCCAGCGATTTCAAATTTGTTGACGGTGTCAGTATCAAAGCTCAGCTTGAGAAACTTGCCAAGAGCGTCGACAACAATGGCTTTGACTTCGAGATTGATGGCGGTGGTTGGCTTCGGATGACGAACTCTAGCTCTGCGGCATACGCTGTTGAACTTGGCTCAGATGGTGCCTTACGATTAGTTGCTAATAGTGGCGATATCTTCCTTAAAGCTGGTCTTGCAACAATCCAAATGCATCATGATACGGGTACGGTTGCCATTTCTGGCTTAAATGCTACTCCAGTTTTTGGGTGAGGTGAATTGAATGGCTTCGATACAGTTTTCCCGTTCCAATGCTACTACTGTTTGGGCCAATGCTACTAACTGTACCGCGAGTCATACCTATACGATTCAGGTTTATAGCGGTGGTACATGGTGGGATAAGGTAACCAATCTATACGGTAAAGCATCTTATCTAAAGTCATTTTCTGTTAGTGGAAGTGATTCTTATAGTGCTAGATTATGGGATGAGACTATACATGGTGTTGCAGCAACAGGCAGTATACCCAAATGGGAAACATCACAGGATGTTAAGGTCTTAATCAAAAACTATTTGAATGTAACTACTGAACTGACTGATGGTTCTTATACTGGCCAAGCTGATACATCTTTCTCAATCATGACTTCTGGAACCCAGTATCAAACATATGCAAATCAATATATTTTTAAATACTATACATTATCTTCTGAAAATTATAGTCGAACGCATGGTGTTAACGAACCAATTGTCATTAAGGCTGGTTTGCAAGTTAAGGTTTATTATGAAACAGAAGTTCTTCCGCATCCGTATATGGTGACAATCTTTATCGATGGAAGTGCTGGTCAATCGACAACTAATACGACAAACACTCAGTCCTCGATTGTTGTTTCTTCTTTACCTGCCTATGCCCTATATGCGAATGACTACGATTTTCAATACGCCAAAGTTAGAAATTCTTCGATTCAGTATTCTGCTAATTCAACGATTGCTCTTACAGCCAACTCGACGACATATATCGATTTATATTTTAAGACCAAAACGCTTGCTGTTGCGCCGGTGATTACCCAAGTTACAACGACGTCCACAACTGCATTAGTTTCTTGGAGTAAAAACGGCGGAACTAAAGGCGTCTGGGTTATTTACTACGGACTTTCCTCTGCAAGTATGACGAGTGGAGGCCATATTACATCCTCTCCTGCCACAATTACAGGACTAACCCCAGGAAAGACATATATTTTCTATATTCAGAATTATGTAAGCCCAACTGATACAGCCAATAGTACCGCTGTTACCGCTGTAACCAAAGATGCTATCGGTTATTTTGCGTGGACAAATGACGACGCCACCAACATTAAGCCTGGACAGCCAGTGAAAAATCTGACTGCCGCAGCATGGCGGAACTTGATTGCCAAAGTGGCTGCTTGCGGAGGGAGCACTGCATCAATTCCAAGTGCATCTTCCGGGACACCGATTACAGCAAATCACTTCAATCAGATGCGTGATGCAATTTCTGGACTGACCGGTGCAGGATCAGTAGCTTCAAGCGTTATTTCTGGAACATCGAAAATTCTAGCTTCCCAATTTGCCAATTCACCAACGGCCTTGAAGGAAGCAATGAATCGCGCTATCTCTGCTAAAAACAATGAATAGGAGGTCGTTGTACTCATGACTCTGAAATTGAATGATCAAGTTATCACGATCACAAACTTTTTTGAAAATCTCGGAAGCCAGACATTGAATGCAGCCAACAGTTTCATCGTTACGCCTTCTTCGGAATTTCCTGATTATTCCGACTTGAACGGCTTGAGTTTGACAGAGTGCATCATCACAAATGAAGACGGCGTTCGAATTCCGACGCAAGGCCTTTATAAGAAAGTGGATGCGATCACTGTGACATATGATGAAGCAAGTCGGCTCTATACAGCAAATATTATTCTGGTATAAAGGCGGTGGTTTAAATGGGCGTTGCCACGTATACACCACCATCGGATCGAATTATCCACAACACAGCAGTAGACTTTGGCGAAAGATGGTCTCTGGGAACCGCTGTTAATCTCATGCAGTATGACAAAACTTTACCGATTATTGCTGTTTCGCTTTATTCTGGTGGACAGCCATACACGATTCCATCTAATGCCGATCTAAATGTACGAGTTGGTAAACCTGATGGAACAAAGGTATACAACCCGGTATTAGGATGTAATGCTCAGCGGACAATCTGTTATGTTGAAGCTACTAGGCAAATATGCGCTGCATATGGACAAGCACTCGCAGTTCTTGAGCTTCTTATTGATGCCAATATTGCGGGATCTAGTTACATCCTCTTCGATATCGCTCGTAATCCAGCTCAAGAAGATGCCATTGTGTCCTCGGACGAGTATAAAATCTTGAATGATATTGTAGCGGAAGCTCGCGATGCACTCCAAAAAGCGCCTAAAATTCAAAATGGAGTGTGGTTTGTATGGGATGCTGATAAAAAAGCCTATGTCGATACAGGCTATGCTGCCTCTGGGACTCCAGGTCCGGCCGGTACGGGAATTGATGATATTGTGCTCAATTCCGACTATACATTGACGATTAGATATGGCGATAAAGTTTATACGACTGAGTCCATTCGGGGTGCTACTGGTGCACAGGGTGAGAGAGGTGCAACTGGAGCACCTGGTATCGGAATTGAACAGACAATTTTTAATGACGATTACACCCTAACTATTCTGTTTAATGACGGAAGTTCCTTCACTACACCATCACTTCGAGGAGCGACTGGCGCCGATGGTAAAGGATTTAAAATTCTTGGCTACTATCAGTCAGCTTCTGCCTTATCAAATAGCGTTCAGAATCCTTCCGCTGGTGATGCTTATGGGGTTGGATCTGGTGAGCCATACGATATTTATATTTGGGATGCAGTCAATGCCAAATGGGTCAATAACGGCGCATTGCAAGGTGCTACCGGCAAAGACGGCACAACTTTTACGCCCTCCGTATCCGCAGATGGCGTTCTCAGTTGGTCGAATGACGACGGAAAGCAGAATCCGCCCAGTGTCAGCATAAAAGGCCCCCCAGGTGCAGCAGGCAAAGACCCGGAGCCGTTCTATGTCAATTGTACGGTCGCCGGTCCGAACATTTATGATGAAGAGGTCACACATGACAAGACGTATGCACAGATCCTTACAGCCCATCAGGCAGGAAGACCGTGTTATGCAGTTGTAAACTTCTCAAACAATGACAAATGCTATCTTCCACTGACAAGGTTGACAGAAGGTACTGATGCGATGGCCACATTTTCTCTGACGCAGATGGTGACGGGTGATGCATCGGAAGAACTACAAGTGTTTTATGTGTCGATTTTGCCAACCTATGCAGAGGGCTTTTGGGGCTCGCGGTATACGGCAGGGGTCAACACTCAGTTTCTGCCTGCAGTCTCGGCATCTGACAATGGAAAGTTTCTACAAGTTGTCAAAGGTGCGTGGGCAGCGGTAACGATTCCTGATGCGGAGGGAGGTTCCTACTGATGGCAAAGTGTATAACAGATACCATCAATCTAACATCTGTCGCTGATGCAATTCGTACCAAAGGTGGCACATCTGACCCCCTGGTCTATCCATCAGGATTTATTTCTGCAATTCAGGCCATACAGACTGGGATTATCCCGAAGCTGGTCGTCACGACGAGACCAGGAGCTGCGATAACAGCGACAGCTGCAGAAGGTTTCCAGATAGTAAAGGGAACCGCCGATACGAACGGAACCTGTACGCTGGAGTTGCCAAAGGCAGGCACATGGGATGTGACGGCTATGGCAAATGGTATAAGTAACAGGCAGCGCATCGTCATTGGAACGCAGAATATGCCTCTGCCGCTATATCATGAGACCTTTGCTGACAATACATGGGACGAGATTATTGTGGTATGCAGGACCGGGATCGTCCCGGACAGCTGGGCGGTAGGAGACAGCAAGCCCATGGCGATCAACGGTACGAATTATCAGGTCGATATCATCGGCAAGAACCATGACGAGTATGCGGACGGCTCTGGCACGGCTCCACTGACGTTCCAGTTGCATGATTGTTACAGCGAAGCGAAGCAGATGTACGACACCGACCTGAGTGACCTCGGCTGGAAAAACACCAATATGCGCCTGACCTATTTGCCTGCGATTCTGGCGTTGATGCCGGTGGAGGTGAAGAACGGCATCCACGCGGTAAACAAGAAGACATCTGAGGGGGGCAACAGCACGACGATTGAGACAGTATCGGACACGCTGTTCCTGCTTAGCGAGGTGGAGGTTTTCGGGACTACAAGTTCTTCCGTAACCGGGGAAGGACTTCAATATGACTATTACAAGGCAGGCAACTCGAAAATCAAGAAGAGAGAAGGCGTTGACGAATTCTGGTGGGAACGGTCATCAGCCAGCGGCGGTATGTTTTGTAGAGTCAGAGATAACGGCAAGGCGGGCGCGTCCAATGCCTCAAGCAGCCTCGGCGTAAGCTTCGCATTCTGTTTCTGAAAGGAGGGACGATGAATTATGGTGCAAGGAGACGCTTATGATCTTGCATTTTCGATTGATGCTGATGATGAACCATTAGACATTAGTGCAATTGAATCTGTCGAGGTCACACTTCCACGAATAAACAAACTTTATCCTGATGAAATCACATATTCAAAAGGGATTTTTTACCTTCCACTTAGTCAAAAAGAAACATTTTGGCTACCAGAGCGCTGTCCAATCCAGATTCGTGTAAAATTTAGGGGCAGTGGACATGTCATTGGCTCAGATGAGCAGATTATTGATGTTCATCGTTCTCTGTCTAAGAGGGTGCTGTAAAATGAATTTAACACCAACAGTAATCAAATTCAAAATAGGTGGTATCGCTGCCCTTCGATTTCATGCTGAGCCTCATGTCATAGCCGTGAATAGCGGTGATGTTCCTGTTTACGATGGGCCATATTCAGTTACGCCCAAAGTATATGAAGCAACGGTCCTTGAAACAAAGCAAAAGCTCATGCAAAACAATGTCACTGTATCCAGAATCCCTCAGTATCAAGTTTCTAACGATGCTGATGGAGTCACTTTAATTATCGGGGAGGAATATAACAATGGCTAACCAATTCATCAACAAGTTCATTCTTGGCACAGAAGTCAAATTCGACCTGACGCAGGACGATATCACTCCTGATAAGCTGGCTAAGGGCATTAAAGCACATGATAAATCTGGTGCCCCTATCGTTGGCACAAATACCAATGATGCTGACACCAGCGATGCTACTGCAGCAGCTGCCGAGATTCTCAAGGATAAAACGGCCTATGTCGCAGGTGCGAAGGTCACTGGTACGATGCCTAACAATGGAGCAAAGCACTTGAAAATCACCAATAAAGACACCCCGGTGCCTATTCCGATGGGGTTCCATGATGGTTCGGGTGATGCTGCCATCGATGCCGATGAGGCCGCAAAGCTGATTCCTGCCAACATTCGTGAGGGCATCACAGTGCTTGGTGTTGAAGGCTCTATGTCCGGCTCCGAAGGCGTAAAGCCTCAGGCCAAGACAGTGACTCCGACCTTTACCCAGCAGGAGGTAACACCTGACAGCCCGACATACAATTATCTGTCTTCGGTTGTGGTTGCTGCAATTCCTGTTACCTATACAGATAACGAGCAGGGAGGACAAACACTGAAAGTAGGTGCTTGATCGTGGAAGTATGGAGTTCTGGAAGATCGATCAATAAAGTTGAGATCGACGGCGTGGTGAGATTGGATCTTACGCAAGATACTGTGACAGCAGCAAAGCTTGCGCAGGGCGAGACCGCGCATGATGCGAGTGGTACGCGTATCATTGGCACCATGCCTGTCTTGCAGTTGCGATTGGTCGTCATGGTATCTGCCCGGGCGGCAGTCACGGCAGTGAAGGGCACCAAAACAATTACCGGAACATCTGACAGCACCGGCGTTTGCACGCTTATCGTACCGGAAGCCGGAACATGGAGCGTGTCTGCTACGCTGGACGGGAAAACATCTGACACAAAAGCCGTAACTATCACGGACAGTTACGCGGTGTCGCTTAATTTTGTATATCCGACACTGAATAAAAATACTTGGGAAACAATAAAAGATATATCCGACGCGGGACAGGGCGCGAACTATTGGAGCGTCGGTGACCGAAAGGCTGTAACGCTAAACGGCACGGTTGGACATCTTACACTATCTAATTACACAACATATGCGTTCATTATTGGATTTAACCATAACGCGAGCCTAGAAGGGGAAAACCGTATCCATTTCCAACTTGCAAAGACCGCGCTCTCCGGCGGTACGGACGTGTGTTTCTGCGATAGTTACTATACCTCGCCCGTTTCGACAACCGGCTATTTCTCTATGAACAGTAGTGCAACGAACTCCGGCGGATGGGCGAGCTCGCAAATGCGTACAAATATTTGCGGGACAAGCCTCTCGAGCTATTCCGGAACGATTATCGCAGTCATTCCGGCGGCGCTCCGTGCAGTCCTAAAGTCCGTTACCAAGTACACGGACAATACGGGAAATAATAGCACATCCGCGAGTGCGGTCACGGCGACAAAGGATTACTTTTTCCTCCTCTCGGAGTTTGAGGTTTTCGGGAGCATTTCGAGAGCAAACTCGAACGAGGCGAGTAAGCAAGCGCAGTACGCCTATTATTCCGCTGGAAACAGCAAGGTAAAGTACAAGCACAACGGAACGAGTGCCGCCGCTCGTTGGTGGCTCCGTTCTCCGCTTGCGAGCAGCTCCGACGGTTTCGAGGATGTGAACACCAACGGGACAGTCGAAGACCGCACCGCGCGCGCTTCCTTCGGCTTCCCACCCGGCTTTTGCGTATGAGGGAAAAGCGCATGGAGTATATCGTGTACAAGCGGTTCCGTGGACATGGCATCGATGGAGAATTTAATCTCCGATACGGAACTGTGGTATCGGAAATTGAAGGGTTCTTGTTTGCAGCAGACGGCAGGCGGATATGCGCTGCGACGTCCGAAAACGGGTGGGAGCATTTCAGGCCGAACACGCAGGAAGGTGCCGAGCGGCAGAAAATGCTGAACGATCTGTACCGATGGTACAGAAAAAACGGCTGCGGTGAAGATTTTACGGATGACAAATGGCCGGGGCAGGAAAACGGCTACTGGAAAAATCGGTTGAGAACAGCAAACACAGAGCGATTAGAGAAAATCTATCAAGAGAAATTTGGAGGGACACCATGTATGCAGTAAAACAGGACGGTGCATTTGCCGGGTATGCAGACAACATTGTGCTCATCCGATTGCACAGCAACGGTTGCTATGTACCGTGTAAGGAAACCGAGGCCGAGGGCTTTTGCGCGAAGATGGCTGTGATTATTACGGATAAAGAAGGAACTGAGCATCAGGTGCTTTCTGACATGGTGTTCCATCTCGCTGGTTACACGCTGAAAGGCACAGAGCCGGAGGGCAGCTATGAGGAAATGGGCGCGGCACTACCACTCACAGATGCAGAAACAGCAGCGAAAATTTTACTTGGGGAGACAGAGTGATGAGTTACATAGAAAGAGCCAGAGCCTTGCGTCCGTATATTGAAAAAGCGTCGATCAGCTTACCTGATGAGGATGCGCTGCAAGCAGTAGAGCTATTCCCACAGTGGGTAGTAGGACATGCTTATGCAGTAGATGAACGACTGCAATATCATGGCGTATTATATCGCGTGGTTCAGGCGCATACTGCACAAGCGGATTGGACACCTGATATGGCACCTGCACTATTTGTGGTCGTCTCGTTGGATGAATGGCCAGAATTTGTGCAACCTACTGGTGCACATGATGCTTACAAAAAGGGCGACAAAGTGACGTTCAATGGAAAGCATTACATTAGTTTGATTGACGCGAATGTATATTCACCATCGGCATATCCGGCTGGTTGGCAGGAACAAGCATAATGTCAAGAATAAAAAGACGGAGGCGTGTATGCAAACATTTACAGAAATTGTTACCATCTGCGCCGGGGTCACATCGATCCTGGCGCTTTCCATCATGCTCGTAAAGCCTCTCCGAGATAAGATCTTTGACTTCGGGTTAATCCGGGAGGGTCTTAAATGTATGTTACGGGCAGACATGCTTCGGATTTATTACAAACATCTTGATACTCAGCAGATCCGCCAGCATGAATACGAGAATTTCATGTACGAGTATAAAGCTTATAAGGCGCTGAAGGGAAATAGCTTCATTGAACATGTAAAAGTAGAAGTGGATTCTTGGAGTGTCATTCCATGATCTACCATAAATCAAAATGGACAAAGGGCGAGATGGCTAGGACGATTGTTATCTACTGTATCAAGGTGCTGACATATGTTCTGATCTGGGCCATCTTGCTGACGACCATTGCGACACTCTTCAAACTCCAAATTGACTTATCTGCTGTACTAAATTTCACAGCTATTACCTTTGGCGGAGAATTGGTTCTTTTAGCCTTTAAGCGAGTTTTTGCAAAAAAGAATGAGGAGGTAAATTAAGTGGGCAATATTATCAAACGAGCTGCTTCTCTTCTTAGTGTCAAAAGCATTGTGACACTCGTGCTTACGGGTGTTTTTGCATATCTGGCAGTTAAGAAAATGATCAGCCAGGAGTTTATGATGGTGTATACCGTCATTATTGCATTCTACTTCGGTACGCAGTCTCAGAAACTTCAGGATGCCATTACAAAGAAAGATGGTGAAGAGAATGCCGACAATTAAGGAAAATCTGACGCCGATTCATTTCTATCGTAATGGCAATACGCCCAAGTATCTGGTTATCCATTACTTTGGCGGTCTGAGTAGTGCGCTTAGTGCTGCCGAGTGGTTCAAAGACCCTCGTGCACAAGGCTCGGCTCACTATTGCGTGGATGAGACTGATGTAATTCAGCACTGTGTCAGAGATCAGGACGGCGCATGGCATTGTGGTGCAGTTGGCGGGCTCCGGTATATTCATCCATACTGCCGCAATAACAATTCCATTGGTATTGAAATGCGACCGTCAAAGATTAACCACGCATCAATTAACGCCACTGATAAGGACTGGTATTTCGATGATCGAGTCGTAGAGAATACGATTTGGCTGTGTGTGCAGCTCATGAAGAAGTATAAGATCCCTATCGAAAATGTTATTCGCCATTGGGACGTGACAGGCAAAATCTGCCCTGCCCCATATGTTGGCGCATACTATAACACTTATTACAGAACAACTGGTGATCAGCAGTGGGCAAAATTCAAAGAACGTCTGGAGGAGGAACTTGAAATGCGCTATAACAAACTCGGAGAAGTGAAAAATCAGGATTACCGCAAGACGCTGGACAAGCTGATTCAGAAAGGTCTGCTGAAAGGCAAAGGCGGTATTGGAGAAGGCCTCATCGTCGATATGAGCGAGGATATGGTCAGGACTCTTGTGATCCTTGACCGGGCTGGGAAGTTCGACTGATAAAAAATCCCCACCATAGCGAACTACGGTGGGGAAGTAGAATGTAAATGTAGGAGTGCAGTGTAGAAGTAGTGTAGGAGTCATGTAGGAATAACCTACATCGAACGGATTCTACCTACTTCTACTTACTGCATTCTGCATTGAAAACACAGGGAAATTGATGATCAGGCTTACTTCATGGCCTCTTCGACGGCGACTGCAACCGCAACCGTAGCGCCGACCATGGGGTTGTTGCCCATGCCCAGGAAGCCCATCATCTCGACGTGCGCAGGGACGGAGGAGGAGCCTGCGAACTGTGCATCGGAGTGCATACGGCCCATGGTGTCGGTCATGCCGTAGGAAGCGGGACCGGCGGCCATATTGTCCGGATGCAGCGTACGGCCGGTGCCGCCGCCGGAGGCTACGGAGAAGTACTTCTTGCCCTGCTCGATGCACTCCTTCTTATAGGTGCCGGCCACCGGGTGCTGGAAGCGGGTGGGGTTGGTGGAGTTTCCCGTTATTGAAACGTCTACCTTTTCATGCCGCATGATTGCCACGCCCTCGCTTACGTCGTCCGCGCCATAGCAGCGAACCTTTGCCTTTTCTCCGTTGGAAAACGCTGTTTCGTTTACGATTTTCAGTTCTCCCGTGCAGTAATCGTACTTTGTCTGCACGTAAGTAAAGCCGTTTATACGGGAGATGATGTACGCCGCGTCCTTTCCGAGACCGTTGAGAATGACGCGGAGAGGCTTTTTGCGCACTTTGTTGGCGGTGCGCGCTATGCCTATGGCGCCTTCGGCGGCGGCAAAGCTTTCGTGTCCCGCGAGGAAGGCAAAGCACTCCGTTTCCTCCGAGAGCAGCATTTTGCCGAGGTTGCCGTGGCCGAGGCCGACTTTGCGCTGGTCCGCAACCGAACCGGGGATACAGAACGCCTGAAGACCCTTTCCGATGTACTCTGCGGCTTCGGCTGCGTTTTTTGCGCCTGCCTTGATTGCGATCGCAGCACCGACGGTGTATGCCCAAACTGCATTTTCAAAAGCAATGGGCTGAATTCCGAGCACGATTGAACGGACATCGATTCCATTATCGGAAACAATCTGCTGCGCCGCTTCAAGGCTCTCGATCCCGTATTCACCGAGAACGGAGTTAATCTTGTCGATCCTTCTGGAATATCCTTCAAAATTAATCATAACGGCACCTCATTTCATTCTTTTCTTGGGTCGATAACCTTTGCAGCTTCGTTGAATCTGCCGTAGGTGCTCAGGAACTTTTCGTAGGCTTCGTTCGGCGTCGCGCCTTTGCCTATGGCTTCCATCATTTTGCCGAGGTTGACAAACTGATAACCGATTATCTCATCATTTGCATCAAGAGCAAGCTTTGTGACATAGCCTTCGGTCAATTCAAGATATCTTGCGCCTTTTTCGCGTGTGCTGTAAGTCGTGCCGATCATGCTGCGGAGCCCTTTGCCAAGGTCTTCAAGCCCGGCTCCGATTGCAAGTCCGTCCTGGGAAAACGCACTTTGACTGCGTCCGTAAACTATCTGCAAAAACAACTCGCGCATGGCGGTGTTGATAGCATCACAGACAAGGTCGGTATTGAGAGCTTCAAGAATCGTTTTGCCGGCAAGGATCTCGGCGGCCATTGCGGCGGAATGAGTCATGCCGCTGCATCCGATGGTCTCGATAAGAGCTTCTTCAATAATGCCGTTCTTGATGTTCAGCGTGAGCTTACATGCGCCCTGCTGCGGCGCACACCAACCGACACCGTGCGTGAAGCCGCTGATGTCGGAAATTTGTTTTGCTTTAACCCAATTGCCCTCTTCGGGAATGGGAGCAGGATCATGCACCGCGCCCTTGCGGACGAAGCACATATTGTTCACCTCATGTGTATATTCCATTGTCGGTTTCCTTTCATCCTTAAAAATCGGCTTTATTTTATCATATTCTTCCCGATTTTCAAGATATTATTTTTGAAATCTGTGTAAAAAATTTTGAATACCGTTCATAAACAGAAAAAAGAGCCGACAAAATCGACTCTTTAATGGTCTGGGTGAGAAGATTCGAACTTCCGGCCTCTTGAACCCCATTCAAGCACGCTACCAAACTGCGCTACACCCAGATATACGGTTGTCGTCCGCTCTTTCGAACACTGTTCTCTCGCGAACGATGTGTATTTTAGCACTTGAGTACGGATATGTCAACCCCTTTTTTCGTATATTTTGAATTTTTTTGTCCGATACGCTTGACGCCGCAAAAAAAAGCATTGCAATTAAATGAAAAACCGAGTTTTATATATAAAACAATGCAGAATTTGCTCTGTTTGCGGTGC
>OKTE01000079.1_pt1 | contig 73050 bp, 72 predicted proteins | sample 1606151 | NCBI WGS metagenome assembly OKTE01 (sample SAMEA3879527, study PRJEB24766) | human gut metagenome | biome: human-associated habitat; feature: feces | place: USA | collected 1985/1987 | reverse complement strand
TGGATACAGACACTGATACTGACACGGACACAGACACAGATACAGACACTGATACGGATACCGATACCGATACAGACACAGACACTGATACGGACACAGATACTGATACAGATACTGACACAGATACTGACACGGATACAGACACGGATACCGATACAGACACTGACTCGGATACTGATACCGACACTGATACGGACACAGATACTGATACTGACACAGATACGGATACAGATACTGACACTGATACCGATACAGATACTGACACGGATACCGATACAGATACTGATACCGACACAGACACTGATACGGACACTGATTCGGATACCGATACTGACACAGACACTGATACCGACACTGATACGGACACAGATACCGATACAGATACCGATACGGATACTGACACGGACACAGACACAGATACCGACACTGACACTGATACAGATACCGATACTGACACTGATTCGGACACAGATACGGATACGGACACAGACACTGATACTGATACAGACACAGACACTGATTCAGATACTGACACGGATACCGATACTGACTCGGATACTGACACGGATACAGATACCGATACCGACACGGATACAGACACTGACACAGACACGGATACCGATACTGACACTGACACAGATACTGATACAGACACAGACACTGACTCGGATACAGACTTAGACACAGATACGGATACAGACACAGATACTGATTCAGACACAGATACGGACACGGACACTGATACCGATACTGACACGGATACAGATACAGATACCGACACTGACACTGACACAGATACCGATACAGACACAGATACTGATACGGACACAGATACAGACACAGATACTGACACAGATACAGACACAGATACAGATACAGATACTGACACCGATACTGACACTGACACAGATACCGATACAGATACTGATACAGACACAGATACGGATACTGACACTGACTTAGACACAGACACGGATACTGATACAGACACAGATACTGATACAGATACAGATACGGATACAGATACGGATACTGACACAGATACCGATACAGATACTGATACGGACACCGATACAGACACTGACACGGATACCGACACAGATACTGACACGGATACAGATACCGACACCGATACAGATACTGACACGGATACAGATACTGATACGGATACCGACACAGATACGGATACCGATACAGATACGGATACAGATACAGATACCGACACTGACTTGGATACTGACACCGATACTGATACGGATACCGATACAGATACTGACACAGATACAGACACAGACACTGATTCAGATACTGACACGGATACCGATACTGACTCGGATACAGACACAGATACCGATACTGACACAGACACTGATACTGACACAGACACGGATACCGACTTAGACACAGATACTGATACAGATACAGACACCGATACTGATACCGATACTGACACGGATACAGATACGGATACCGATACCGATACGGACACCGATACAGACACAGACACAGACACAGACACAGACACTGACTCGGATACTGACACAGATACCGACACTGATACAGATACAGATATGGATACAGACACCGACACTGACACGGATACAGATACAGACACGGATACAGATACCGACTTAGACACAGATACGGACACAGATACGGACACAGATACGGACACAGATACGGACACAGATACTGACACAGATACTGACACGGATACAGATACTGACACAGATACTGATACGGACACGGATACTGACTTAGACACAGATACGGACACAGATACTGACACGGATACAGATACTGATACTGATACGGACACCGATACAGACACTGATTCAGATACGGATACGGACACTGACACGGATACTGATACGGACACAGACACAGACACAGACACAGACACAGATACAGACACTGATACCGATACAGATACTGACTCGGATACCGATACTGACACGGATACGGATACCGACACAGATACCGATACAGACACAGATACTGATACTGATACTGACACTGACACTGATACCGATACAGATACTGACACAGACACTGACACTGATTCAGACACAGACACGGATACTGATTCAGACACTGATACCGATACGGACACAGACTCGGATACAGATACGGATACTGACACGGATACAGATACCGATACTGACACTGATACAGACACGGATACTGACACAGATACTGACACCGATACAGATACAGACACGGATACTGATTCGGACACAGACACAGATACCGACACTGACACTGACACAGACTCGGATACTGATACTGATACTGACACAGATACTGATACTGACACTGATACAGATACCGACACTGACACAGATACAGACACTGATACGGATACTGACACAGACACGGATACTGACTTAGACACAGACACGGATACCGATACAGATACTGACACGGATACCGATACAGACACTGACACGGATACAGATACTGACACTGACACAGATACCGATACCGATACAGACACTGATACCGATACGGACACGGATACTGACACTGACACGGATACCGATACTGATACTGACACAGATACAGATACCGATACGGATACAGACACAGACACAGATACCGACACGGATACCGATACAGATACTGATACCGACACTGATACCGATACCGATACAGATACTGACACAGACACCGATACCGATACCGATACAGACACAGACACTGATACCGATACGGATACCGATACCGATACTGACACAGATACCGATACAGACACGGATACAGACACAGACACAGACACTGATTCAGATACCGATAATGATCGTGTAAATGGTGATGAAGTTGACTTCGACGACAGAACACCTCAGGGTGAGCGTGTAAACGGCGATGACAGCAACGGTAACCTTGAGCGTACTGACTTTGACAACACAAACGGCAACCCCAATACCGGCGTTGGCATTGACGGAACGCTTGCGGCAGGTGCGGCGGCTACAGCGGCTCTTGCGGCAGCAGGACTTCTTCTCGGTAAGCGTAAGAAAAAGGATGAATCAGAAGAATAATCGGTGAATAACCAAACAGCTGTATGGCTAAAAACCATACAGCTGTTTTCTTGTATAAGGGCAAAAAAATAACGGCAATCAATACGATTGCCGTTATTACTGCTTTGTCAGGTTTTCTTGAACTGACTGTTGTAAAGTTCCGCATAGAATCCGTTTTTTGCAAGAAGCTGATCATGATTACCGATCTCGATAATCCTGCCCTTATCCATTACCAGAATGGTATCGGCATTTTTTATAGTCGATAATCTGTGAGCTACTATAAAGCTCGTTTTGCCCTTTGTCATCTTTGCGAAAGCGTTCTGGATCTTCATTTCAGTCTTTGTATCAATGCTGCTGGTCGCTTCGTCAAGAATCAGCATAGGAGGCATTGCAAGCATTACACGGGCTATGCACAAAAGCTGTTTCTGACCTTGTGAAATACCGTCATTGTCGCTTATTATCGTATCATAACCGTCTTTCATACGCTTTATAAAGCTATGGCAGTGAGCGGCTTTTGCGGCGGCTACAATTTCTTCTTCAGTTGCATCCTGTTTTCCGTAAGCTATATTTTCACGGACTGTACCATCGAAGATCCATGTTTCCTGAAGCACCATACCGTAGCTGAGTCTGAGCGAATCACGGGTCACGTCCTTTATATTGTTGCCGTCAACAGAGATACCGCCCTTATCCGTGTCATAGAAACGCATAAGCAGGTTGATTATAGTGGTTTTACCGCAGCCGGTAGGACCTACAATAGCTATCTGCTGACCGCTCTTTACATCAAGATTAAGGTCCTTGATAAGCTCTTTTTCGGGAACGTAAGAGAAGTCAACGTGGTCAATCTTTACGTTTCCGCTTACATCTGTAAGCACCTTGTTGTCAGCGTCGGATATTTCATCGTCGCTTTCGGTGAGGGCGAATATGCGTCTTGCCGACGCAAACGCCGATTGTAATTCGGTGACAACGCCTGAAATTTCGTTGAACGGCTTTGTATACTGGTTGGCATATGATAAAAATGCGGAAAGCTGACCTACCGTGATACCGCCGCCTATAGCACTGAGTGCGCCGAAAATTCCGACACCGGCATATACAAGACCGTTTACAAATCTTGTGGAGGGATTGGTAAGAGCAGAGTAGAACTGCGCTCTAACGCCGACCTTATACAGCTTTGCGTTAAGCTCTTCGAATTTTTCTTCGCTGTATTCTTCACGGGAGAAAGCCTTTACGACCTTCTGATTTCCGATATATTCTTCGGCAAGTCCGGTAATCTGACCTCTGAGCGCCGCCTGCTCCTTGAATTTCTTTGAGCAAAGTCTTGCTATGGTAGAAGCCACAATCAGTGATACAGGGGTAATAACGATAACAACAAGTGCAATGCCTACGTTTATCGAGAACATAAAGCAGAGTGTTCCTATTATAGTGACAGAGCCTGTGAATATCTGCTGAAATCCCTGCAGCAGACCGTCAGATACGGTATCAATATCCGCAACGACTCTGCCTATTATATCGCCGTGCGGAGTAGAGTCTATATATTTCAGCGGTACACGCTGGAGCTTGTTGAAAGCGTCTGTTCTTAAATCCCTTACCGTTCTTTGAGTGAGTATGTTGGTGCAATAACCCATAAACCACTGAAATCCCGCACCTACGATTACAACAACGGCGAGCTTTATAATTATCGGCAGGATTTTTTTAAAATCAACGTTGTTAATATCAATGATAAAGTCAACAGCCTGACCGATAAGCACGGGCGCATACAGCGTTGCTATTGCGCTTATAACAGCGCTGACTATCGTGAAAACGAGATAGAACGTATAAGGCTTTGTATATTTCAGCAGCTTTGCAAGAACTGTAAAACCGCTGTCGTTAGTTTTTTTACTCATCGCCGTTTATCTCCTTTTCAAGTTCTTCTGCACTGAACTGAGTAAGACAGATCTGACAGTAATCGGTACAGCTCTGTAACAGCTCTTTATGTGTGCCTATGCCGACTGTTTTGCCGTCGTCAAGTACGATTATCTGATCGGCATTTTTGACCGTGTTCGCTCTTTGAGAAATGATAAACACCGTCATATCAGAGCAGTTTTCCTTGATTGCCGTTCTCAGCTTTGCATCTGTAGCAAAGTCAAGTGCGCTTGCGCTGTCGTCAAGTATCAGTATCTCCGGGTCTGCGGCTATTGCCCTTGCAATAGTAAGTCTTTGCTTCTGACCGCCAGAAAGGTTCTTACCGCCCTGAAGTATCTCGTAATCAAGTCCGTTTTCGAGCTTTTCGACAAACTCATAAGCCTGTGAGATTTTCAGCGCACGCCATATCTGCTCGTCTGTTATATTATCTCCGCCCCACTTCATATTTTCACGGATTGTACCGCTGAAAAGTACGGCTTTCTGAGGAACGACCGCTATCTTTTTGCGAAGACGGTTAAGGCTGTATTTTTTGACATCTGTTCCGTAAACTTCGACCAAACCTTCTGATGCGTCATAGAATCGTGGGATAAGATTTATAAGCGTTGATTTACCGCTGCCCGTACCGCCTATTATGCCTATCGTCTGACCTTTTTCGGCGGTGAATGATATATCTTCAAGTGCATATTCACTGTTATCGTGATAGCTGAAATATACCTTGTCGAATTTTACGGCAGGAGCAGAACTGTCGCCGTTTTCTTCGGTGCTGTCTGTTTCTGTAACTGACGGCTTTGTGTCAAGTACCTCGTTTACTCTTGCCGCACAAGCCGCCGACTTTGTGAAGATAACAACAAGGTTTGCAACAACAACAAGGGCGAGCAGGATCTGATTCATATAGTTTACAAGTGCGATAACCTGACCTTGTGTAAGGTCGCCGACATTTACCGAGAATCCGCCGAACCATATTATTGCAACGATTGCAAGGTTCAGTATGATAGCGTTGACAGGGCTGAGCAGTGCTGAAATCTTGCCGGCTCTCACTGCCGCTTTTTCAATGTCCTCAGCGTTATCCTTGAAACGTTCTATTTCGTGCTGCTGCTTTGAAAAAGCTCTTACGGCTCTTGCACCGACAAGATTTTCACGGGTGATGAGCGAGGTCTTGTCCAGCTTTTTCTGTATCGATTTGAAGAAGGGGATAGTCCTTGTTGTGACAAGCCACATAACAATCGCAACAAGCGGAATAACGAGAACGAAAATCAGCGCTAATTTCACATCTATCATAAAAGCCATTATCGTTGAACCGATAACCAAAAACGGCGCTCTTACAACAAGTCTTATCAGCATCGCAACAGCAACCTGCAGCTGATTTATATCGGAGGTAAGCCTCGTTATAAGTGAGGGCGTACCGAATTCGTCAACCTCCTTGTGCGAAAGGGCGTTGATATGATGATAAAGCTCACGTCTTAGCTCTGTGCCGAAGCCCTGCGACGCAACCGATGCCACATACTGACATATAAGCGCAAATCCAAGACCGCATACACCAAGCAGAACAAGCACTCCGCCCATCTTCCAGATATAACCGCTGTCTTTGTTTGCAATGCCGACGTCTATTATCTTTGCCATAACCAGAGGAACGATAAGCTCGAATACCGCCTCGGTCAGCTTGAAAATAGGTCCGAGTATTACGTTTTTTCTGTATTTTTTAAGATACTTAACCAGTTTTAGCATATTTCACCGTCCAATAATAATGACATCGGAGCAAAATCCGATGCCATTACGAATATTTAATTATTATCAGCCAAGAACTTTCTTGATTTCTTCGGGAAGTGAGGCAGCGAAGCTGTCGCCTACCAACAGGCTGATCTCGTCAACGCTCGTTGTTATGAGCATTACATCGGCACATATGTTTTCGCAAGCCTGGAATACCTTAGCCGCAAAACCTGCCTGATCAATCATTTCCTCACTCTTGATAACTATCTTTACATTACCGCTGTTTACACAGGGTGTTATTCCGTGCACCGCAGTTATTCTGGGTAAAACGGTAAGCAGTGTTGGTATATCATCATCGCTGAACGTAAAGCCGAATGAGAACATATCCGACTTAGGAGGTGTCTGCGAGATCATATCTACATTGATACCGCTTTCGGCTACCGCTGAAAGCGTAGTTGAAACAAAACGCTTTCTTGACGGAACATCTGAAAATGTTACGATTGATATGTTTTCGTATACTTTAATATCTGTCATATTGACCTCCGTTATGCTTCGGAAAGAAGATCCGACATCTGATAAAGACCTTTTTCACAGCCGCTTAAGAATACTGCCGCATTGACAGAGCCGACTGCGAATACCTGTTTTGAGCCTGCGCTGTGAGAAAGAGTTATCACTTCATCACGTCCCGCAAATATAACATCATGCTCGCCTACTATCGTACCGCCTCTTATCGAGTGCATACCGATTTCGGTTTTCTCACGGGGCTTTCTCACGCTGTGGCGGTCATATACATAGTGCATCTTGTTGCCAAGCTCTTCGTTTATCGCTTCCGCTATCATTATTGCCGTTCCCGAAGGAGCGTCCTTCTTGAGATTGTGGTGCTTTTCAACTATCTCAATATCAAACTGATCGCCGAGTACCTTTGTTGCACGCTTTGCAAGATCAACAAGAAGATTTATTCCGAGCGACATATTGAATGTGAAGAACACGGGAATCTGACCCGCCGCTGTCTTTATCTGCTTTATCTGTTCATCTGTGTAGCCTGTCGTTGCAATAACTACGGGAACATTGTTTATCTTGCAGTAGTCGAGCAGCTCGTCAAGCAGTGAGGGGTGCGAAAAGTCGATTATAACATCGGGCTTTTCCGGCAGATCGAATAACTTCTTGTAAACGGGGAAGCCTGCGTACTGTTCACCTGCTATATCAATGCCGGCTGTTATTTCGCAGTCATCTCTCGTATTGACAATGTCATTTATTACTCTGCCCATTTTGCCGCAGGCACCTGTAATTACAATTCTCGTCATATTAACGTCCTTTTTCTGAATTTACTTTGTAAGACCGAGCTTTTCCATAGATGAAAACAGCTTAGCTATCTTTGCGTCTTCCATTCTTATAAGCGGAAGTCTGCACTCGCCAACATTCTTGCCCATTATGTTAAGTGCTTCCTTAACGGGAATGGGGTTGACATCTATGAACAGATCGTTTGTAAATTCAAGGAGCCTTAGCTGTAACTCAGCCGCTTTCTTATAATCGCCTTCAAGACAGTAGCTTGCTATCTCGTGCGTTTCGGCAGGAAGACAGTTTGCAAGTACCGAGATAACACCCTTACCGCCGAGCGACATTATAGGTACTATCTGGTCGTCGTTACCCGAATAAATGTCAAGGTCGGTTTCAGCCGCTATCTTGGCTACTGCGCTTATGTTTCCGCTTGCTTCCTTTGCGGCAACTATGTTGTCCTTCTTTGCAAGCTCCTTGTACGTTTCAACAGAAATGTTCACACCTGTACGGCTGGGAACGTTGTAGAGGATTATCGGCAGGCTTACGCTGTCCGCTATTGCACTGAAGTGTGCGACAAGTCCTCTCTGCGAAGTCTTGTTATAATAAGGTGTCACAAGGAGCAGTGCGTCAGCACCGAGTGCCTCGGCTTCTTTTGAAAGCTGAATGGCATAAGCGGTATCGTTACTGCCTGCACCTGCTATGACGGGAACTCTCTTTGCTACCTTTTCAACGCAGAAGCGGATACATTCCTTATGCTCCTCGTCTGTCATAGCCGCAGATTCGCCTGTTGTGCCGCACACGACTATAGCGTCCGTTCCGCCGGCAATCTGCTCATCTATACGATCTGCAAAATTATCGTAGTTGATGCTTCCGTCCTCGTTCATAGGGGTCACTATAGCTACTGCAGAGCCTGTAAAAATTGTCTTTTTCATCGGATACCTCCGTGTTCAATGAATCAAAATCAGTCGAAATAACCCTTTGCGGCATAAAGCTCAGCCATTTCAACTGCGCCGCCTGCGGCACCTCTTAATGTGTTGTGAGACAGGCAGACAAACTTGTAGTCGTACTGTGTGTCTTCTCTTAATCTGCCGATTGAAACTGCCATACCGCCTTCAAGGTTTCTGTGCAGCTTAGCCTGAGGCATATTGTCTTCTTCAAAGTAGTGAAGGAACTGCTTGGGAGCGGAGGGAAGATCAAGCTCCTGCGGTGCGCCCTTGTATTCCTTCCAGATATTGAGGATTTCTTCCTTTGAGGGCTTGTTCTCGAAGCTAACAAATACTGCGGCAAAGTGACCGTTTGATACGGGAACTCTGAGGCACTGTGTTGTGATTGCGGGAGCGGCAGCCTTTACAATCTTGTCGCCCTCAATCTTGCCCCATACCTTCAGAGGCTCCTGCTCACTCTTTTCTTCCTCACCGCCGATATAGGGGATAAGGTTATCTACCATTTCAGGCCATGTTTCGAATGTTTTGCCGGCACCTGAAATTGCCTGATATGTGCAGGCGAGAACCTTTGTGATGCCGAACTTGCGTAAGGGGTTGAGAGCGGGAACGTAGCTCTGGATAGAGCAGTTTGACTTAACTGATATGAAACCTCTCTTTGTGCCAAGACGCTTCTTCTGAGCTTCAACGATAGCCATATGCTCGTCGTTGATTTCGGGGATAATCATAGGAACATCGTCTGTGAAACGGTTAGCTGAGTTGTTGGACATAACGGGGCATTCGTGCTTTGCATAAGCCTCTTCAAGAGCCTTTATCTCGTCCTTCTTCATATCTACCGCACAGAATACGAAGTCAACCTGTGATGCGATCTTTTCAATATCGGCAGTAGCATCCATAATAACAATGTCTTCCATAGCCTTGGGCATAGGCTTTTCGATGAGCCATCTTGAGCCGACAGCCTCTTTATAAGTCTTTCCTGCGGAACGGGGAGATGCGGCAAGCACCTTTACGTTGAACCAGGGGTGATTTTCCAGCAGAACGGCAAAACGCTGTCCTACCATACCCGTAGCACCGATAATACCTACGTTGTAGTTTTTCATTTTAGTTTCCATCCTTCTTTTTTGCTTTTAGCATATTTTCTTAAAAAAGCCGCTTGTAAAAATGATTACAGGCGGCTTTGTATGCAGATGTGATAAAGTTGTGTGATAGCTCTCCACCTACAGCTTAACCGCTTGATGACAATCGTGCATATATTAGACACACGACCAGATACATAAGCTCCGACACTTATGTTCTTCGGCGACAAAGCCTTTTCCCGCTGCAATCTGTCGGCAGATTGACGCAACGGGTACTTTTCTTTAATCGCACCTCTACCTGCTTTGTTTATATTATCATATTTATTGCTGTTTGTCAATGGCGAAGTGGTAAAAAATAATTTGATTTTTTTTCGTAAATGTGTTATTATAAAACAGTATGCAACATCCAGAAAGAAAAAATGCGTGAAAAACGCAAAAAACAGAGGAAAAACAATGCTTAAATCGGATTTTTATTATGACTTGCCGCAGGAGCTTATCGCACAGACTCCGCTTGAGCCCCGTGACAGCTCACGGCTTATGAAAATTGACCGCAAAAGCGGCGAAATAACACATGACCGCTTCTATAATATATGCGATTATCTTGAAAAGGGTGACCTGCTCGTTCTCAATGACTCAAAGGTTTTCCCTGCAAGACTTTATGGCGTAAAGCAGGAAACGGGTGCGGCAGTGCAGTTCCTGCTTCTTCACCAGATTTCACATAACCGCTGGGAGGTTATGGTGAAGCCCGGCAAAAGACTTAAAATCGGTACAAAGGTTGACTTTTCGGGCATTCTGACGGCCGAGATAGTCGACTATGCCGAGGGCGGCGACAGAATAGCCGAGTTTACCTATGACGGCGACAGCATATTTGAAGTGCTTGACCGTATCGGTCAGATGCCTCTCCCTCCTTATATCACCGAAAAGCTGAAGGATAAGGACAGATACAACACCATCTATTCTCACGAGGTAGGCTCAGCCGCCGCTCCTACTGCGGGACTTCACTTCACAGAAAACGTGTTTGCAAAGCTCCGTGAAAAAGGCGTTGATACAGCGTTTGTAACGCTCCACGTCGGACTTGGAACATTCCGTCCTGTAAAAGAGGATAATATACTCGATCATAAGATGCACGTTGAGCATTACTCCATACCGCAGGAAACCGCCGATAAGATAAAGGCCTGCAGAGAGCGTGGCGGACGTGTCATTTCAGTCGGCACCACAAGCTGTCGTACACTTGAATCTGCCGCATCGCTTGACCCTAACGGCGAGATCAAAGCCTGCTCGCGCGATACGGGGATATTTATATATCCCGGCTATGAGTTTAAAGCGATAGACGGACTTATAACGAATTTCCACCTTCCCGAAAGTACGCTTATAATGCTTGTAAGCGCATTCTTAGGCAGGGAAAAGACTCTCAATGCTTATAATGTTGCGATACAGGAGAAATACCGTTTCTTCAGCTTCGGCGACAGTATGATAATAATATGATGAACATCGTTAAAGTAACCCTGCCCGAAAAGTGCAGGATAATTTGCGTCAGTGATATACACGCACATTATGATGAGTTTGCAAGGCTTTTGCGTAAGTGCGACTACAATAATGAAAGCGACTATCTGTTCATTCTCGGTGATATTCTGGAAAAGGGCAGGCAAAATATCGAAACACTGCACTTTATACAAAAATTATCCCGCGACAAAAAATGCGTATGTATCAAGGGTAACAACGATACGATGGTATCGTGTATGGCGTTTGACGATGAAAAGGAAAAGTTTCTCGAAAGGCTTACATACCGCCCTGTAAACGCTTATATGCAAATGGCGGAGAGCATCGGTATTACCGATTTAACGACAGATTTTGATAACAAGCGTAATGCTGTCAACCAAAAATTCGCTAAAGAACTGTCGTTCGTTTCGGGGCTTCCGACGGCTATAGAAACCGAAAAACACATTTTCGTTCACGCAGGTATAGAAAACCGCACGGACTGGGAAAACAGCTCAGAGCAGTTTGTCCTGTGCGCACCGTGGTGGATAAGAAGCGGTCACGCTCTTGATAAATATGTTGTCGTGGGTCACTTCCCGACCTATAATTTTGCAAGAGGAAAAAACACCAATCTGCCGATAATCGACACGGATAAAAGGATAATAGCGGTTGACGGCGGCTGTTCGGTAAAATCGGCAGGACAGATAAATGCTTTTATAATAACTAAGGACGGAGAAAGCTACAGCTATGACAACGTATTTGAGCCGTCCGAGCCGTGTGAAAAATGTACGGTCATCAAGGATTATACAGCCGCTCGGCATTATTCTTATCTTGATTATGAAAAGAGCGACCTTGAAATACTCGGCAAGTCAGACGGACTGGTGTCGGTGCGTGATAAGCACAGCGGCAACAGCGGACTTATACTTGAAAACTATATCGCCCAATGGGGTGACGGACATTATCACGGCTGGACTAATCTTGATGCGTTTGTTTGCGTTAATAAAGGCGAAACATTCTGCGTTTATTATAAGAATGAAAAATACTGCTATGGCATAGCACAAAGCGGAGAGGTAGGAATGATACCGCTTGACTGCGTTGCCGTATTTAAGGAGAAATATGTTTAAAGTATTAAAAACAGACGGTGTAGCAAGACGAGGAGAATTCCACACACCTCACGGTGTGATACAATCGCCGTTTTTTATGAATGTCGGCACATCTGCGGCAATCAAGGGCGGTATATCATCGCTTGACCTCAAAGACCTCAAGTGTCAGGTGGAGCTTTGCAACACCTATCATCTTCACGTTCGTCCGGGAGATGATATAATATATAAAATGGGCGGACTTCACAAGTTTATGAACTGGGATAGACCGATACTTACCGACAGCGGCGGATTTCAGGTGTTCTCGCTTGCGAAACTCAGAAAGATAAAGGAAGAGGGAGTATATTTCAACTCCCACGTTGACGGCAGACGTATTTTTATGGGACCCGAAGAAAGTATGAGGATACAGTCGCATCTTGCCTCAACGATAGCTATGGCATTTGACGAATGTATAGAAAATCCCTCGCCGTACGATTATGTAAAGAAGTCTGTTGACAGAACGACAAGATGGCTGCAGCGCTGTATTGACGAAATGGCAAGGCTCAATTCTCTGCCCGAAACGATAAACCGTCAGCAGATGCTGTTTGCAATAAATCAGGGCGGAACTTATGACGATATAAGAGCCGAGCATATGAAAACAATAGCGAATATGAACGTTGACGGCGTGGCTATCGGCGGACTTGCTGTAGGCGAGCCTACCGATGTTATGTACAGGATAATAGAAACCGTTATCCCGCACGCTCCGACAGACAAGCCCCGTTATCTTATGGGTGTCGGTACTCCGTCAAATATAATAGAAGCCGTTTACAGAGGCGTTGATATGTTCGACTGCGTTATGCCGAGCAGAAATGCACGTCACGCTACTGTTTTCACATGGAACGGCATCACTCACGTCACGAATCAGTGCTTTGAAACTGATTCACTGCCGATAGACCCCGAATGCGACTGTCCTACCTGCCGCAATTTCTCAAGAGCGTATATAAGACATCTGTTTAAATCGGGAGAGATGCTTGGCGGAAGGCTTGCCGTACAGCATAATCTATATTTTTACAATACGCTTATGGAAAAGATAAGAGCGGCGATAGACGAGGGAACATTCGAGGAATTCAGAAATCACTATTCACCGCTTTTAGCGTCAAAACTTGTCTGATTTTCTTTGAATTATCACATAAGGGTGATATAATAACAAACTATGATTTAAAGCGAAAAGGAGAGCGTATGAAGCTTATAAATATAGGCTACGGCAACACCGTTAATTCCGACAGGGTAGTTGCGGCGGTCAGTGCCGATGCCGCACCGGTAAAGCGTATCATATCGGCGGCAAAGGATAACAACACAGCCATAGATGCGACCTGCGGAAAGAAAACCAAAACCGTCATAATAACCGACAGCAACCATGTAGTCCTGTCGGCACTTGATATATCGCATTTCACAGGCATAACCGCAGGTGAAGAGGTAAATGAATAACAGGGGGAAGATCAATATGAATAAAGGATTGCCTATAGTAATTTCCGCACCGTCCGGCTGCGGTAAGGATACGATACTTGAACAGCTTTACAAGAAAAACTCAAATCTTACGCAGTCGGTTTCCGCCACCACAAGAGCAATGCGTGAGGGCGAAATTGACGGGGTAAGCTATCACTTCACGACTGCTGACGCATTTGAAAAGATGATAGCGAATGGCGAAGTGCTTGAATACACGCAGTATTGCGGCAACTATTACGGTACGCCTAAGAAAGCCGTTACGGATATGCTTGAACAGGGCAGGGACGTAATACTCAAGATTGAGGTCGAGGGTGCGATGAATATAAAGAAGATATTCCCCGAATGCGTGCTTATATTCATACTTCCGCCCTCAATGAGCGAGCTTGAAAGAAGACTCAGAAAAAGAGGCACCGAAACGGAAGAAACTATCGCCGCCAGAATTGCACAGGCGAGAAACGAGCTTCAGTTTGCAGACAAGTTTGATTATCTTGTAGTAAACGGCGAGCTTGAAAAGGCGGTAGATGATGTAAATACCGTTATCCTTGCAGAAAAGATGAACACGAAGCGTTCACTTTCGTTACTTGAGAAAATCAAGAAATCATAATGAGCGGCCGCTATGATAAGGCTATCGTATCGGTAGTAGTCGATAAGGCACTTTACAGCTTTGATAACGAGTTTGATTATTATCTTCCGCAGGGAGTTAAGGCAAGCATAGGTCAGCGTGTTATCGTGCCGTTCGGCAAAGGCGGTAAGAAGCGTGTCGGCCTTGTGACCGGCTTTAAGCAGAATGCGGATTACGGACGGCTCAAGGATATATACTGCGTTATAAATGACGGAGTGATACTGGGTGACGAGGCTCTGCGTCTTATGCACTGGCTGAAGGACAATACCTTCTGTACTTATTTTGACGCAGTAAAGACTATCCTGCCCGGAGGGATGGCTCTGAATGTATCTCAGAGATATGTCCTCAGCGATGAGTTCAGAAAAGCTCCGGACAGCTTTGCTCTTGAACCTGCGGAGCAGGCGGTATCGGCTATGCTCCTCGGCTGTAAAAGCGACAGAGAGCTTAACGATATGATCGAATACGGCTTTGACGAACAGCAGAAAAAGCTGATTGGGCGTCTTTTGGAAAAAAGCGTACTTGTTTCGCTTGATATTATAAAGCAGAGAGTAGGCAGTGAAACCGAAAAAAACGTCAGGCTGACAGATAGCTATCTCAGCGGCGAGTATGCCGACAAAGGCGGAAAGTCCCTTACCGCAAAGCAGAAAAAGGTAGCCGATTTTCTGACGGATGCCGATTCCGCATCGGTAAAGGAAGTATGCTATAATTGCGTTGTAACATCCGCCGTTATAAACAATATGGAGAAAAACGGCATTGTAGAATGCTTTGATAATGAAGTTTCACGCTCGCTTACCGCAGGAGCAAAGGCGGTAAGGAGCATTGACGATATAGTGCTGTCCGATGAACAGTCCGCCGTATACAGCGGAATGTCCGAGCTTATGGACAGCGGCAAGCCACAGTGTGCCTTACTGAAAGGCGTTACCGGAAGCGGCAAGACCACCGTTTTCTTAAAGCTCATCGACAAGGCGTTAAAACAAGGGAAAACAGCCCTTATGCTCGTTCCCGAAATATCGCTCACTCCCCAGATGGTGAGAAATTTTACCGATCTTTTCGGAAGCAACGTTGCGGTAATACACAGCAACCTTTCGCTCGGTCAGAGGACAGATGAGTACAAGCGTATCGAAAAAGGCGAGGCAAGGATAGTCATAGGTACAAGAAGTGCCGTATTCGCACCGCTTGACAACATCGGTATAATCGTTATTGACGAAGAGGGCGAGCATACCTATAAATCCGAAAAATCTCCACGTTATCAGGCAAGGAGCATAGCAAAGCAGAGATGCTTTTATCATAATGCCACGCTTCTTTTAGCGTCCGCAACTCCAAGCCTTGAAAGCGCATACTTTGCGTCAATCGGCAGATACAAGCTGTTTGAGATGAAAAAACGTTACAGCCAGCCGGTACTTCCCGATGTGTATCTTGTCGATATGAAGGTCGAGGTCGAAACCGGCAACCGTTCCAATTTCAGCAGGGCACTTGCCGATGAGATAAAGAATAATCTGCAAAGAGGAGAGCAGACGATACTTCTGCTTAACCGCAGAGGATATAACACCTATATGAACTGCATCAAGTGCGGCGAGGTGTATAAATGCCCCAACTGCAATATTCCTCTTACATATCATAAGACGAACAATTGCATGATATGTCACTATTGCGGCTATACCGAGGTATTCACAGGAAAATGCAAATCGTGCGGCTCGAAGTTCATATACAGCACAGGTACGGGAACACAGCGTATAGAAGATGAAATATCGACGTTGTTTCCGTCCGCCAGAGTATTGCGTATGGACGCAGATACCACGATGAGCAAGTTTTCCTACGAAAAGAATTTCGATAAATTCAAAAACGGCGAGTACGATATTATGGTCGGCACTCAGATGATAGCAAAAGGGCTTGATTTTGAGAATGTGACGCTTGTCGGCGTACTGCTGATAGATAAATCGCTGTACGCAGGCGATTATCTCGGTTACGAAAAGACGTTTTCGCTTATAACACAGGTGGTCGGAAGATGCGGCAGAGGCTCGAAAAAAGGCAGAGCATATCTGCAGACCTTTTCTCCCGAACATTATGTTCTTAATCTTGCGGCTGACCAGAATTACGATGAGTTTTTCAGACAGGAATGCGAGATAAGAAAAGCACTGCTGTTTCCGCCGTACTGCGATATATGCGAAATAGGGCTTTCATCGGTTGATGAATCGGCCTGCAAAAAAGGCTCAGACAGCTTCGTAAAGCTGTTTATGAAAAATCTTGAGGGTCACGGTATCCCTATAAGAGTGCTTGGACCGTCTGCCTGCTCGGTGGCAAAGGTAAACGGCAAGTATCGCTACAGGATCATCATAAAATGCAGGAACAACAAAGAATTCAGATCGGTTATGAAGGCTACACTGCTTGACGCATATAAATCACCGGCACTTGATAAAGTCAGTTTCTTCGCTGATATGAACGGCGAGATTATATAAACAAAAGAAAGGATTTTTGAAATGGCAAAGAGAATAATAGCTAAGGACGGCGACGAATCGCTGAGAAAAAGATGTAAGGATGTTACTGTATTTGACGATAAGCTGTGGACGATGCTTGACGATATGTACGAAACAATGCAGGAGGCAAACGGCGTAGGCCTTGCCGCACCTCAGATAAGCGTGCTGAGGAGAGTTGTGGTCATAGACGTAGGTGACGAACACGGAAAAATCGAGCTTATAAACCCTGTTATCACATCTATGAAAGGCAAACAGCACGAGCTTGAGGGCTGTCTTTCAGTGCCGGGTATGTGGGGATATGTTGACAGACCCGCAAAGGTAAAGGTAAAGGCACAGGACAGATACGGCAAAGAATTTGATATTGAGGGTACAGAGCTTTTAGCGATAGCTCTGTGTCACGAAATCGACCATCTGAGCGGTATTCTGTTTACCGATAAGGCAGACGAACTGCTTACGTCCGAACAGCTTGAGAAACGTAAAAAGTAAGGGGGAAATCATTTGAACATAGTATTTATGGGTACTCCGGATTTCGCCGTATCGGCACTGGAGGAGTTACACAAGCATCATAATGTAATGGCTGTATTCACACAGCCCGACAAGCCTAAGAACAGAGGAAAGAAGATGCAGGCACCTCCCGTAAAGGAGTGCGCCGAAAAGTACAGTATCCCCGTATATCAGCCTCTGTCGCTCAGAAAGGGCGAGGATGCGGAGAAGTCGCTCGAACTTCTTAAACAGCTTGCTCCGGACTGCATTGTGGTGGCGGCTTACGGTCAGATTCTTCCCGAAAGCATACTTGAGCTTCCGAAGTACAAGTGCATCAATATACACGCTTCGCTTCTGCCCAAATACAGAGGTGCCGCACCTATCCAGAAGTGCATCATAGACGGCGAAACAGAAAGCGGAGTTACAACAATGCTTATGGCAAAGGGACTTGATACGGGCGATATGCTGATGAGCAGGTCGGTTAAGATTACTCCCGATATGACCGGCGGAGAGCTTCACGACAGCCTTGCGGCTACAGGCGGAGAGCTTATAATTGAAACGCTGAAGGCCTGTGAGGAGGGTACGATAAAGCCTGTACCTCAGGATGACAGCCTTTCGTGCTACGCAGGTCTCATCACGAAAGAAATGTGCAGGATAGACTTCTCAAAAAATGCAATTGATGTATATAATTTCATAAGAGGTATGTCACCGTCGCCCTGCGCCTATACTTTTATAGGAGATAAAAGATTGAAGGTTTACTTTGCGGTTATGACGGATATTACCTCCGACAAGCCGTGCGGAACTGTCGTGAACGAAAACGACCTCACCGTAGTATGCGGCGACAAGAAATGTATAAGATTTACCGATGTTCAGGGAGAGGGCGGAAAGCGTATGAATACCGCAAGCTTTCTGAACGGCAACAAGCTACAGCGTGACACTGTGTTGAACTGACAGCGTCAAACGGAAAGGAGAACGGATATGGAATTTATACTTTATTTACTGCTGATAGCAGCCTTTATCTTTTCTATATTCACCTCGATCAATGTAAAAGGTACTTTCAGAAAATACAACAAGATGCCAAGCTCAAGAGGAATGTCTGCCGCAGATATAGCAAGACAGATTCTTGACAGCAACGGACTTTATAATGTTCAGGTAACAAGAGTATCCGGAGAGCTTACCGACCATTACGACCCCAGAACAAACACAGTTGCACTTTCGGCTCCAGTTTATGACAGTGTATCTGTCGGAGCTATCGGAGTTGCGGCTCACGAGGTCGGTCATGCGATACAGTATGCCGAAAACTACACGCCTATAAGGATAAGAATGGCAATTCTTCCCGTTGCACAGTTCGGCTCATCGGCGTGGATACTGTTCTTCATACTCGGTATTGTGTTTAATATGCCGATACTCAGAGGCATAGGCATCGGACTTTTTGCGGCAATAGTGCTGTTCCAGCTGATAACGCTTCCCGTTGAGTTCAACGCAAGCCACAGAGCGCTTGCCACAATAAAGAACCAAGGCATATTGTTCGGTGCGGAGTATACAGGTGCAAAGAAAACGCTCACAGCCGCAGCAATGACTTATGTAGCATCGCTTGCAGTGGCTTTATTACAACTTTTAAGACTTATCGCAAGCTCAAGAAGAGATTGATTTGGAGAGATGAATGAAAACCGCAAGACAGATAACGCTCGACCTTCTTATCCGTATGGATACGCAGGGGGCATACTCAAATATAATACTTGACCACGCATTCACGCAAAATGATGCGGACAGGCGTGACAAAGCCTTCTCGGCGGCCCTTTTCTACGGTGTACTTGAACGCAGAATGACGCTCGACTATCTTATACGCTATTATTCGGGAATCGAATTCGATAAGATAAAGACAGCAGTCGTTGAGATACTCAGAATGGGCTTCTATCAGCTTCTGTTCATGAATTCCGTGCCGGACAGCGCTGCGGTGAACGAATCGGTGGCACTTTGCGATTACTGCAACAGTACAAAGGCAAAAGGCTATGTTAATGCTATCCTCAGAACCTTTCTGCGTAATGAAAAGCAGATAGATTACGGCAACCTTACGGGGGAAGCAAAGCTCTCTATCGAATATTCCTGCCCGAAATGGCTTGTGAAGAAGTGGAACAGCGAGCTTGGCGAGCAAAGAGCAATGCAGATGATAAACTCCTGCTTCGGCAGACCGCCGATATATGCAAGAGTAAATACCGTCAGATACGCTGTTGACGATGTTATAGGCGAACTTGAGTCCGAAGGAATATCCGCAGCAAAGAACAGCCTTATAGATGCCTGCATAGAGCTTGCCAACACCAAAGGGATAGAGCAAAGCTCTGCATATAAAAAAGGTATGTTTCACATTCAGGATATTTCGTCGCAGATATGCTGTAAAATAGCCGCTCCCATGTTTAACGAAACGGTTGTTGACCTTTGCAGTGCGCCCGGCGGCAAAACGTTCACCTGTGCCGAAATTATGAACGACAGGGGCAGAATATACAGCTACGATTTGTATGACGGAAAAGTTTCCGTTATTGCGAATACGGCTAAACGGCTCGGTCTTACCATTATAACAGCCGCAGAAAACGATGCGACAAAATTCAACCCCGATATACCGAAAGCTGACAGAGTGGTATGTGATGTACCGTGTTCGGGACTCGGCGTTATCAGAAGAAAGCCCGAAATAAAGTACAAGCCTATGAAACAGCTTGAAACCCTCCCCGATACACAGAGGAAGATAATAAACAACGCCGCTGAATATGTAAAACCGGGCGGAACTCTTGTCTATTCGACCTGCACTGTAAGCAGGACGGAAAATGACGATATAGTTGATGAGTTTTTAAAAGAGCACAGCGACTTTGTGCCGGTAGTTGTTCCTCTTAACATCAAAGGTCTTGAGGACGGCTACAAGAGAACAATGCTTCCTTGTGATGTGAACGGCGACGGTTTCTTCACGGCAACACTCAGAAAGGTGAAATAATACATATAAATGGAAAAAACAGATATTCTTTCGCTGTCGAAAGAGGAGCTGGAAGAAAAGATTCTGGCTATGGGCGAGAAAAAATTCAGAGCCGGACAGATATACGATTGGTTACATATTAATAAAGTAGAAGAATTTAGCAAAATGACCAATCTATCTGCACAACTCAGAGAAAAACTCGACGATATTTTTTGGATAAACTCACTAAAAATTCAAAAAAGGCTTGTATCTGACATAGATAATACGGTAAAATATCTTTATGGTTTATCTGACGGAGAAAAAGTCGAAACCGTACTTATGGAATACAAGCACGGCAACAGCATCTGTATATCAACTCAGGTCGGTTGCAAAATGGGATGTAAATTCTGCGCATCGACCAAAGCGGGATTCGTAAGGAATCTTGAGCCGAGCGAGATGTTGCTGCAGATATACGAAAGTGAACGTGACAGCGGACGAAAGATAAATCACGTTGTACTTATGGGAATAGGCGAGCCGCTGGATAATTTTGATAATGTTGTAAAGTTTCTCAGACTTTTATCGGCAAAGGACGATATGAGCCTGCGACACGTTTCGGTATCGACCTGCGGACTTGTGAACAGGATATATGAGCTGGCTGACCTTAAACTCGGCATCACGCTCTCTGTTTCTCTCCATGCGCCGACAAACGAGCTGAGAAGCTCTATAATGCCCATAAATGACAGATTCCGCATAGAAGATCTGATGGAGGCGTGCAAGTATTATTTCAATACCACGGGCAGAAGAATAAGCTATGAATTTGCGCTGATTGACGGAGTAAACGACAACAGACAATCCGCAGACGCGCTTCTTAAACTGCTGAAGGGTCAGAACTGTCACGTCAATCTTATTCCGGTCAATGAGATAAAGGAAGGCGTATTTAAACGCAGTGCTTCTGTTGAAAAGTATAAACAGATGCTTATAGACGGCGGACTTAACGCTACGGTCAGAAGAACGCTCGGTGCGGACATCAGCGCCGCCTGCGGTCAGTTAAGACGTGATAATAAGTAAGAAATCAAGGGAGAACCATTATATATGAAGGCTTACGCAAAGACCGATATAGGGAATTGCCGTGAAGAAAATCAGGACAGCTACTGGATAGGTGAGCTTGGAGATGACGCTATAGCAATTATTCTGTGCGACGGAATGGGCGGACAGAATGCCGGCGGATGTGCCAGCACAACTACTGTTGATTTTATAAAGGACAGACTGATAAAAGGCTTCAGACACGATATAACCAGAAATCAGATAAGAAATTTATTGATAACATCGGTAACCGCCGCAAACAGTGTTGTTTATGATATGGCAAACGCAAACCCCGAAAAAGCGGGAATGGGTACTACCTGTGTGGCAGGCATTATTTTCAATGAAAGAGCCTATCTTATAAATGTCGGAGACAGCAGATGTTATTTCTTCTTTGACGACAATATGCAGCAGGTGACAAAGGATCATACATATATAAGAAAGCTGATTGAAAAGGGAATAATAACATACGAGGAGAGCAAGACTCACCCCGACAGGAACAGGATAACAAAAGCTGTCGGAGCACAGCCTTTTATCACGCCCGATTATTTCGAGCTTGATGTAAAGAAGGGCGATATGCTTCTTTTCTGCTCAGACGGACTAAGCTCCTATGCGGAGGACGCTCAGATAGCGGAGGTTATAGCAGGTGCGCCTACGGCAAAATGCTGTGATCAGCTTGTAGATTATGTCAACAAACACGGCGGACGGGATAATGTGACCGTTGCTGTGGTATCAATATAAATTCCGGCTTACCGTATGAGTCGGAGGTATAATACAGTACGGAGAAACGGTGGATTTTATGGATAACAATACAGACAACATGATAGGCAGACGCCTTGACGGCCGTTACGAGCTTCTTGAGCTTATAGGAACGGGCGGAATGGCTGACATCTACAAGGCAAAGGATATTACTGAGGACAGAATAGTTGCCGTAAAAATTCTTAAGAATGAATTTGCCGGCAGTGAGGATTTTCTCAGAAGATTCCGCAATGAGTCAAAGGCAATAGCACTGCTTTCGCATCCGAACATTGTAAAGATATACGATGTCGGCTTCAACGAGCAGATTCAGTATATCGTAATGGAATACATAGACGGCATCTCTCTTGCCGAATATATCAAGCTGCAGGGCGTTCTGAAATGGAAGGACGCTGTATATTTCACTATCCAGATTTTAAGAGCATTACAGCACGCACACGACAGAGGAATTGTCCACAGGGATATAAAGTCGCAGAACGTAATGATGCTCCCCGACGGCACAATCAAGGTCATGGATTTCGGCATTGCCCGTTTTAACCGTGAAACAGATAAAACTCTTTCCGAAAAGGCTATCGGTTCGGTTCACTATATCAGTCCTGAGCAGGCAAGAGGCGAAATGACCGATGAAAAGAGCGATATATATTCTGTCGGCGTTATGCTTTATGAGATGCTGACAGGACAGAAACCGTTTGACGGAGAAACACCAGTTGCGATTGCGCTCCAGCATATGCAGACTCCGCCGAAACCTCTGCGTGAGATCAATTCTTCAATTCCCGAAGGTCTTGAGGAGATTACGCTCAAGGCTATGCAGAAAGAGCCTTCGATGCGTTATCAGACCGCTGGCGAGATGATAAACGATATTGAAGAATTCAAGAAAGATCCCAGCATTGTATTTGAGTACAAATATTTCTCAACAGACGGCTCGACCAAGTATTTCGATAAGGTATCCGACCCCAACGCTCCCGATCAGAACGCAAACGGAGATGAGCTTCCCGAAAGCGAGGGCGAAGAGGATAACGATCTTTATGACGAGGATGAGGACGATGAGGATGAAGTAGAGGAAAGACGTTCTCCGCTCCTTCCTATTCTCTTTGCTGTAGCATCTGTATTTGTAATAATGACCGCATGGCTCATATTTACTATCGTAAGCGGTAACTTAGGTACCGAAAGCGGCGGCTCCGATGAGATGACTATGCCGAATATTGTCGGAATGATGCTTGATGATGTCAAGACAAAGTACCCTGAGCTTAACCTCGATATAGACAGACAGTATTCTACCGAGTACAAGGAAAACGAGGTAATGGATCAGAAAACTCCTGCCGGCAGAACCATCAAAAAGAGTACAATAGTTAATATTGTTATCAGTAACGGTCCTCAGAAGGTCGAGATTGACGATTACTCCAACCTGACCGTACAGGACGCACAGATAAAGCTCGAAAAGAAGGGCCTTAAGCCCAAAATCGTATATGTCAATAATGACGATGTGGCTAAGGATATTGTTATAAAGACCGAACCTGCGGCTCATTCTGAGGTTTCACAGGGTACGCTTGTAAAGGTATATGTAAGTAACGGCAAGCTCGTGAAGGCAGTCAATGTTCCCAAGTTTATCGGTATGACAATTGAAGAAGCAAGAGAAGAAGCAGAGAAGAAGAATCTCAAGCTGAAGGAAGTTGCCGGCTCAAGCAACGAGTATGAAAAAGATCAGGTAATAAAGCAGAACATTGCGGAAAACTCTGTTGTAAACGAGGAAACCGAGATTGAAGTAACCGTATGCGACGGCAAGGCTGTCAATATCAAGGCCGAAGTTTCGCTTAATCTGCCGACCGATGCAACCGATACGGGAACGTTCAAGTTTGAGTACTTCAAGGACGGCGTTTCGTTCAAGGAAGAAGAACGTGATATGGCTGTAAATTCGGGTAAAACTCTGACATTTGAAGTCAGCGGTACAGAACCTGCCACATTCACTGTCAAGATTACGAATGTGAACGACACATCGCTCAGCGGAGTTCTTGCGGAAATTAGTGTTGATTTCAAGAATGAGGACACAGAGCCTGAAATAGTAAGCTATGACGAGGGTCTGTTCAAAAAGCTCAAGTATGTAGCTCCCGATACTTCAAAGGATGAGTCTTCCTCCAATCCTGAGCCTACAGAGGTAAGCGGTTCAGTAACTGTTACGCTTCCGACTAACGCCGCTCAGTCAGGTACGTTTAACTTTACCTATATGGACAGTGACGGAAATGTGATCAAGACAGAAACCAAGGATATGTCACTTGCGGCAGGTAAGCCTGTATCGTTTGATGTTTCCGGTAAGGATAAGCGTACATATCTTATAAAAATCACAAATGTGAAGGACGAGGCTCTTACAGGAACACTTGCTGAAATAGAAATTGATTTCTCAGATGGTACTGTAAAGCAGAATATTATATCATACGATCAGAACCTGTTTAACAATCTGAAGTTCATTTCGAACGAAGCATCGGGCGAACATTCCGAAGAAACAGATGAATAACGAGGTTTGCCTTTGAAAAATGTAAAAACCGAAGGCATTATAACAAAGGCTGTCGGCGGCAACTACTATGTAGCTGTTGCCGACGGCGTTTTATGTTGTAATGCAAGGGGAGTGTTCAGAAAAGAAAAAATATCTCCGTGTGCGGGAGATAATGTCGTTGTCAGCATCGAGGAAAATGCCGTTCCGCTTATCGTAGAGATAAAAGAACGAAAAAATCATATCATCAGACCGCCGCTCGCCAATCTTGACTGTGCTTTACTGGTAACATCTGCGGTCGACCCTGTGCCGAATACGCTTGTGACAGATAAGCTGATTTCAATATTTGAAAGCAAGCACATCGAGCCTGTTATAGTAATAACCAAACAGGATCTGCGTGAATGCGAGGATTTCGCCGGAATATACAGAAAATGCGGATTCAAGGTGTTCTATATGGATAACAGCACAGGAAACGGCATTGATGCAATCAGAAGCTATATATCCGGCAAGCTGTCAGCGCTTATAGGCAATTCAGGCGTAGGAAAATCAAGCCTTATGAATCATCTGTTCCCGGGACTTGAAAGAAGCACGGGAGATATAAGCAAAAAGCTTGGCAGAGGACGTCATACGACAAGACAGGCGGAGTTATTTGCTATTGACGGAGGCTATATTGCCGATACGCCGGGATTTTCGACTGTTGAAGTAAGCAGATACGGCTTTATTCCGAAAAACGAACTGCAATATTCGTTCAGAGAGTTTTCTGAATATCTCGGTAAATGCCGTTTCAGAGATTGCGTTCATCTGAAAGAAAGCGGATGTGCCGTGACCGAAGCACTGCGTGAAGGAAAGATAAACAGCTCACGCTATGACAGCTATGTAAAAATGTGTGAAGAAGCCGAAAGGCTGAATGAATGGGAGTTTAAAAACAAATAATGAAGAAGTGTTATATAATCTGCGGCGGACCTGAGCCGTGTATGAGTGCGGAAATATCCGAGGGTGCGTTTATAATATGCGCAGACAGCGGATATGACAAGGCACTGCAGGCAGGAACCAAGCCGGATCTGATTTTAGGGGATTTTGACAGCCTTGAGAATCCTTTGCCGGACAATATAGAAACAATGCGTTCGCCTGTCCACAAGGACGATACCGATACAATGCTTGCTGTAAGAACCGCACTCGACAGAGGATATGACGACATTACGCTCATCAGCGCCTGCGGCGGAAGAACAGACCATACCTTAGCGAATATAGCGACGCTTCTGTTTATCCGTGAGCACGGGGCAAGAGCAAGCATAAAAGGCGACAGCACGGATATATACATACTTGAAGATGAAAAGATAACGCTTTCGCCCGATTTATCAAGATACCTTTCGGTGTTTGCAATAAGCGAAAAAGCAACGGTTTCCATAGCAGGCGCAGGTTATCCGCTTGACAATTATGTTATGGAACGCAGCTTTCCGATAGGCGTAAGCAATGAGTTCACCGAAGGCTCTGATTGCACGGTCGAAGTAAGGAGCGGACTTGCGGTTGTTATGACCGTCAAGAAATAAGTAACAAAATATCTCCCTGAGGAATAAAGTGTAATAGCTTCAGCTGACGGGAGGTATTTTTATGATGAGAAGGCACAGACCGGGACGTTCAAAATTTCCTGCGTTCATACTCGGTCTTGCCGGTATTCTTATATGTGTTACCTGTATGTCAGCCGAAACACTGCTTGTTATACTGTCACTGCTGCTCATTGCACTGGGAGTATGGCTGATGTTCTTTTGCTGAAAGAGAGGTACATATTATGAAAATCGTAGTTTGCAAGACGCCGAGAATACTGGCAGGCTTCTTAAGATTGTTTTTCGGTATAAGAAAGACGGAAGGATAAAGAACTACCCCCGGTTGCTTATGCAATCGGGGGTAAACATTAAGTGTGACGATTATCTGTATTTGCCGTTCTGGATATTCTTCATAAACTGTCGCTGTGACATCTCACCCGTGCTGACTTTCCAGGAATCCTCCTGCTCGAGCTTCCAGTTATTGTGATAAGAGGCCGGGATCTGCGGTTCGCAATTTTTCCAGATGCCATAAATGATCAGACCGATAAATAAAACTATAAATGTCATATTTTCCTCCTTTTGAATAAGCCGTACCAATTTGCATCGGGTTTTATCCTTTGGCTTAATGATAACAGATAATGTGTACAATAAAACGGTCAGGAAAGAAATTTTGAGAAAAATTTAAACGCTCGAATATTCATGGCACAGCGGCATATATTATTACGGACAGACATAATGACAGGAGCGGTTTCAGAGGAAATTTTGACTTTTTGTAAATTTTTTTCGTAAAACGCTTGACAAACATCAAACTTCGTGTTATAATATACAAGCACTCAGGAGAGTGAACAGAATATCGCGGGGTGGAGCAGGGGTAGCTCGTCGGGCTCATAACCCGAAGGTCGTTGGTTCGAATCCAGCTCCCGCAACCAACAAGTAGCACCGAAAAAGATATCGGTGTTGAAAACCCAGAAACCACAACGGTTTCTGGGTTTTTTCATGCCGATTTTTAAGGTGGAATTCAAAAGATATCATTTCCCCAAATCGACCTTTGGGGAGGACTTGAACTAAATTCATAGGGTTTTAGGGGCAGATTTTACGATTGATTTCGTAAGGTCTGCCCCTTTTTTTGTTTTTCTAATTGTTAAATGTTTGTGTTCTCGTAGGTTGCGCATAAATTGTATGCGCAACCTCTTTTTTCGTATATAGCGCATTTTGAGCGTTGATATAAATCTAATAACGAAAGGAGTGGTGTATATGATTGCGGCGAAGACAGCAAATCAAAACAAAATTCAGGAGGTAAAGAAAGATGAATGATTGGGAACGATTACACAGACAGGCTGAGAGATATAAACAGTCATATCCCCCCGGAACAAGAGTAATGCTGCTTAATATGAACGACCCATATTCTCCCGTTGAAAGCGGTATGCGCGGAACGGTTCAGAGTGTGGATGATATCGGTCAACTACTAATGAAATGGGATAATGGCAGAGCGCTTGCGCTGATCCCCGGCGAAGACTCATTCCGTCGATTGACACAGGAAGAAATCAATCGGGAGTTACAGGAACAAGCTCAGGAACAGACTATCAGCGAACAATCGATGTAAATGTGAGGTGAAGCAGAAAAACAGGACGGATGCCCTATGGCAATCCCATTCATTGATTTGTGTTCGGGTATCGGCGGCTTTCATTCCGGACTCGTAATTACAGGTCATTACAGATGCGTCGGTCATGCAGAAATAGATAAGAACGCAGAAAAAGCGTATAACGCCATTTACGGAGAAGAAGGAGGTTTGAATTATGGCGATTTGCGAACAATCAATCCAAGGGAACTCCCCCACTTCGACCTGCTTTGCGGCGGATTTCCTTGCCAAAGCTTCTCGGTTGCGGGACGGCGTCTCGGTTTCAGAGATACAAGAGGAACTGTCTTCTTTGAAATTGCCCGAATCCTTGCAGAAAAACGGCCTCCATTTTTACTCTTGGAAAATGTCCTCGGCCTGTTATCGCATGACAGCGGCCGGACGCTTAATACCATCTTCTCCGCGCTTGTTGAAATGGGGTATAATCTCGAATGGATGGTGCTTAACAGCAAATACTTCGGAGTCCCCCAACAGCGAAGACGGTTGTATATTGTCGGATATCTTGATCCGAGATGTGCCGGAAAGGTATTTCCTCTCAGCGGCTGCAATGCGAAAAATCTTAAGCAACTTATCCCGGGGCCACAGGGTCAAAGAGTCTACAAAACAGACGGAATAGCCTGTACGCAGTGTGCAGGCTCAGGCGGTTGGGGCGGCAAAACCGGATTGTATTTTATCGATATGAACGCCGATCCGGTCATTACCGATGTTGCACGATGTATAACCGCAAGACAGGATTCCGGAGTAAGCAATCACAGAGGAGAACACTCTGCGGTTCTTATCGAAGATGCGCCGAGAGCAATACTGACACCCGACAGGGAAACTGTCCGTCAGCAGGGTCGCCGTATGAAAGAGCCGAATGAAGCCATGTTTACGATAACCGCGCAGGATAAGCATGGAATTTACCATAAAGGAAGAATCCGCAAACTTATGCCTATCGAATGTTGGCGGTTGCAAGGTTTTACGGACGAACAATTCTATAAAGCACAGGCAACCGGTCTGAAAGACGGTCACCTATATAAAATGGCAGGTAACGCAGTCAGCGTACCTGTCATTTCTGCTATCGGGCAGAGACTATATGAAATAAACCATGAATTTGGAATTGTAAAGGAGTAGCCATTATGCCTAACCATATTATAAACACTATCCGGTTGACGGGAGATCGGGAGAAAATAAGTGAACTGCTCGAATCGGTTAAGGATAACAGATTCGGAATCGGCTCTCTTGATTTCAACAAAGTCATTCCCATGCCGGAAAGTTTGCAGATTGAAACGAGTTCCTCTATGGAACGAGGTTTAAAAGCCTACAAAGAGTTTGTCGACATTTGCGCTTTTGATGGCGCAAATAAGGATATGGACTTACTTAATATCCCGGAAGACAAAGAAAACATCTTTCTTCGTATGCGCAAAGATGTCAAGAGAGAAGACTGGGAACTCGGCCGTCAGGCTTTCCGCAACGAAGCAATGTACGGCGCGCCAAGTTGGTACGACTGGTCAATAAAGAATTGGGGAACAAAGTGGAACTCCTATGGCTATGACAACCTTGACCGTTCGGACATTGCTGAAAATCCCGCATTTTCGTTTTACACTGCTTGGAGTGCTCCCCACCCCATTATCGAAAAACTTGCGGAAAGATATCCCGAGGTTTCATTTGAACATGAATGGGCAGATGAAGACATCGGAATGAACTGCGGCAGGAAAACCTATGAACACGGCGAGTGTACCGACACTTACTACCCCGAAGCAAAAGAAGCGGAACTATTCGCAAATAACCTTTGGGGATACGAAACCGATACTGAAATGACGGAGGAACAAACATTATGAGCATTAAGAAAATCGATAAGAATGAACTCCGTGGGTATGAAGAAAAAGAAGGTCTTATCCTTCAGGGATGCGGCGGGAATCCACAGGAGTGGGTTGACGGAATCAATGAATTGTTTGCAAAGGAAGGAATCCTGCTTGACGGAACAAAATTCAATGAAGAAAACTGCGCTGTGTTTGAAAGCAATGGACTAACCTGTTTGCTCTATGAATTTGGCGACGATGTCAAATTGGATACCGGAAAACTTGCCATGTGGCGCATCGGAACTTATTCAGACTTTGGCGGAACATGGCTTTCAGACTATGTTGACAATCATTTAGGCGGGTTCACACACTCAGAAATCAGAAAACCCGACTGTCCCCTCATTGGGCAGGACGGTAATATTTTTAACCTTATGGGGATTGCCGCAAAAACGCTACGGCATAATGGGCTTGCAGAGCAATCAAAGGAAATGACCAGGCGCATTACAGATACCGCGCAGAGTTATGACGAGGCACTCGGTATTATAGGCAAGTATTTCAATATAACCTCGGTTGATGATTGCAGCGAGGATATGGATGCCGGAATGGAGATGCACTATGATTGAAATGCTGTTTTTCCTCATAGGAATGGTACTCGGCGGACTTGTTTCCTTTGTTATCCTCTGCTGCTTCCAACTTCATAGGATTAACCGATATGAAGCACAGCTACAAAGATTAAAAGCACAACTCTCAGTGCGGGACACAAACTAAATAAAAAAAGGAAATTGAGGCCGTTTGCGTGTGTAAACACAAAAACGGTCTGTTTTTGTATTATAACGCAACTGCCTCCCGAAAGGAGGTCGGTTCTATTGTCCGGTTCTGTCAGTCCACTGCCGTGGACAGGAAGCAAAGGCTGTATTTACACAACAATCGACGCTTTCATGCCGCCCCACAAGACTTATGTGGAAGCGTGTATGGGAAGTGCTGAAGTATTTCTGAGAAAAAAGCCCGTTGAAAGAGAAATCATCAATGATTACAACGGCGATTTGGTGAAATTCTTTCGTGTATTACAGCAAAATGAGAAGCTTGCTTACCTATTGGGTCGTCTTTATTTGTCTTTCAATTCAGAAGAACTATTCAGAATAAATAAGGCAATGCTCGCCGATGTACCGAATATTCTTGATGATTTGACAGAAACCTCGGTCACAGTGGAAAAAGCCGAATGGTCGGATATCGAGAAGGCTGTCGCTTTCTTCGAAAATCAGATATTCAGCTTCTCATCTACCGGAAAAACCTTTGCCATAGCAAAAAAGGACATGACCAAACGCTTTGGCAGACTTGTTACCGCCTGCAGCAGACTCAGAAATGCCGTTATCATGCACAGAGACTACAAGGACTGCATTTCTTATGCTGCAGGCAAAGACACTTTTATTTTGCTTGACCCTCCGTACAAGGGTACGGAAAAGTACTATCAGAAAGCCAACTTCGGCAGTGACGAACACGCAAAGCTGTTTGAATTTATGTATGGCATTCATGAGAAGTATGAGGGTAATTGCAAATTCATTATTACCTACAATAACGATCCGTATATTTGCAGTCTCGCTGAAAAATACGGGTTCGATACTTTTGTGAAAGAACGACTGCACAATATGCTTCAAAGCACAAAACCGGGCGAAATGTTCGAAGAACTGCTCATTGGTAATTATGATTTGAAAAAGCAGGCAGAAGAAAACAATCATCGCATCATGAAAGAAGCACAGCAATTAACGCTTTTCGATTTTCAGTACGATTATTAAGGAGAAGGAAATGGAGTACAAAACAGAATTCACAATTTTACTGCCGGAAAAACTGACAGTCGCACTTGACATTGATGAGGACACCCTGTTTGAAACATATTTTGATGACGGGAAAATTAAAGTCAGAGTTATCGATGAGAGCGAATTCGAAGATGAACTCAGCAACTGCGATTTGACCTATAACGGCAAAGAGAGTGCAGAGTGTCCGAACTATTGTCGCAGTTGCGGCAGGTGCTTATTTGAAGCTTAAAGGAGAGTGATATTGATGAGCAGAAAGATTGTCAGAGTCCTCGGCAAACGAGGACGAATTACGATTCCGTATGAAATAAGAGTCCGCAATAAAATCGGCTACAATGATATTCTTTCTTTCGAGGAAAAGGATAAAAACACCATTATAGTCCGCAAAGAAAAATTGTGCGGTGGGTGTACTCCCGAGTGCTTTGACGAAGAAAACTCAATTCCCATTGAAGACTTTATCGACAGCCTCACACCGGAGCAGCAACACCGTGCAACAATTTATCTGAATTTACTGTGGGCGCAGAAAGAGAGTGCGTCTGTTGGCAGAACATAAACCACTGTATATCACGGCGAAAGGAGTATAAGATGCGGGTAAAAATTTATCAAATAAATCCCGAAAGGGATAATAACCGAATGAAGTTTATGTCTCTAAGCGATAGTCAGTCTCCCGATCCGTCAATCTATGATGAAGTATTCGATGCGGAAATCGATGAAAATGAACTTGAAGAAATCTACGGTCGATTCAATACTGTGGGACATCCGCTGTTCAGAGGTCATTCGTTGTCAGTATCTGATGTTGTGGTGACGGACGGAAAAGCAAGTATCTGTCAAAGTATCGGTTTCAGGGATGTTCCTTTTGATACGACAAAAACACATAAGCCGGACAATCTTATGAGAGTGGTGTATGTCGAACCGAATAAAGCACCCTATGTCGCCGAGGTTACCCATACACTTGAAGCTGAGCAAAAAGCGGTCGGCGGATATATAGAAGTTGTATATCCCGACGATAACGAAACCTGCATCATTTGCAATGAGGAAGGCAAACTGATAGGAATGGAAGGCAACCGCAGAATCGGTGACGGTTCTTCAATTATTGCAGGACCGTTTTTTATCTGCGGAACAACCGAAGAAGATTTCAGAGGACTGACTGACAGTGAGGTGGACTTATATATGGATCGATTCAAAGAACCCGAGCAAATCAGCCCGGAAGAAGTAAGTGCCGATACAGGATGCACCATTATTTTTAGTATGTAAATTAAAAACGGAGGTTAAGAATCATGGCAGCAAAAAAGCAAATCACAAAAGACAATCAGAAGCAAACCGCAGCGACGGAAAATGAAAAAGCACAGTATAAAATCCCGTTTATTACTGCGCGCATCGACAGAATTGCGTCAGATGCAAACAGCAAAATCAAGGCAAATGCAAGCGTAACCATCGGAAATCATTTTGCTGTTCACGGCATCAAAGTTTATGACGGCGGAGAAAAAGGTCTTCAAGTCCTCTATCCCGGACATAAAGGTACGGACGGAAAGTTTTATGATGACTTTCACCCTATTACAAAGGAATCCCGCGAAACACTCAACGGATATGTTCTTGATGCCTATGAGCAGAAAATGGAACAAGCGCAGGCTGAACAGCAGACTGAATCCGAAGAACTTGACGAAGATGAAGAACCTGCTTTTGAGCAGTCAATGTAACTTGTTTTCGAAGTTAATAAAAAGTGCTGGACTTTTCACGGATTATCAGTATTCTATAGACAGAGGTGATATCCATGAGAACAGGAAAAATGCTCGCAGCCCTCCTCGCAGGACTGATAATACTGAGCCTTACGGGGTGCGATGCAGATAAAGCAGAAAATACAAGCAGTGATCCTGCAACCACAAAAAGCGGTATCACGGCAACGGTAACGGAAAGCACTGCTGAGCCGACCGCCGAAAGCAGCCTGCCTGCGGGTACGGAAAGCACGACCAAATCTACGGCAGAAAAAGAAAGGGCTGGAAGCACTGCCCCTGCCGACAGCGGCAAAAAGGAAACCGCAAAGCCTGCGGATGCCGAATCGCCGACTGCACCGCCAAAGCAGGCCGAATCGCCGAAAGTCACAGAGCCGCCGGAAAGCAAGCCCGACGAAACTCCGAAGTCTGTTGATTCTACACCAACCGAAACTGCAAAACCGGAGTCTGCCGGTCCACAGTTTGATATAAACTATTGGCTTGAATTCGCAAGAAAATATGCTGAAAGCATAGGTCTTGCGATAGACCCCGAAGCAGTCTCCTGTTGGGACAACCCCATAATTGCCGGACCGAACTCAAAATATCTTGAAAGAGATATAAAAACACGAATGAACAGATACAAAAATGTCGAAGGCTTTACGGATATTTGGGTATGGGCAGAATCGGACGAAAACGGTAATTACAGACTTTTTATAGGCTACGCTTAAAAATATAAATCTAACGGAACGCATCGTTTAACAACGGTGCGTTTTTTATTATCTGAAAGGGTGAAAATCATTGAAGAACAGTTTTCTCAGAAGAAGTGTTTCGCTTCTTCTTTCTATTTTTATCTGTCTGTCAACCATTGTTGGAGTAGCATTAACCGCATCAGCGGCGAGTACCACAGGCAAAGCCATTGTCATCGGATATCCCCGAAATGGTGACACCAATTACAGCACCGTAACATGGGGGCATGATGAACTGCACTATATGGGCGGTTGGATGTGTCATAAAGGAAGGTATACAACCTTTTATACAATGAATTCGTACAAGGGTAATATTTGTTACTGCATTGAACCCGGCAGACCGCTTGATACGGGATTGGTATTTACGCAGAAAGACGAAGATTTCTTCGACAATTTTCCGGAGGAGTATAACAGTACAATTTCAGCCGATGACATTAAACTGTTTCTCGGACGAATTTTGCAGTACGGATATACCGGACAAATCTCAGACTCTTGGAAATCTCAGAATGCCGAGGATGCAGATACAATGTCAAAGGCTTTCGCAACGCAGCTCCTTGTTTGGGAAACCGTTGTCGGAGAGCGCGACGAATACTTTAATTATGTAACACCCAACGGTTATAACGCCATTCTTGAACAGGTGCGTGGAGATCATCCTCTGAGAAAAGGCATTATGAATTATTATAACGCCATTGCTTCTGCTGTTCAGCAGCACACAAAAATGCCGAGCTTTCTTTCAAGAACAGCAGGCAAAGCGCAAACAGTAGAACTTTCGTGGGACGGCAGCCGCTATTGCGCCGAGCTTACCGATAATAACGGAGTTATCGGTAATTTCAATTATTCTGTCCCCGGTATGAACTGCGTTGTAAGCGGAAACAAACTCATCATAACATCAAATTCCGCACCGACAGACAAGGTTACTCTTACTGCGGAAAAGAAATCCTCACAGCGCCGAGGGCTTATTATTTGGTCTGACGGTGCATATCAGCCGGGCAACGGAAATCAGGACACGGTCACTTTCGGTCAACAGGTTGACGACCCCGTCAAGGGATATATCAATTTGAAAGTTTCTTATGGTAGCGCCAAGATCGTCAAAGTGAGTGAGGACGGCAAGGTGGACGGTATCACCTTCCGCATTCAGGGCGAAGGTATTGACAAGACTGTGAAAACCGCAAACGGCGGTGTGTTTCAGTTGGACAACCTCAAGCCTGGTGCGTATACCGTTACCGAAGCGGAATACGAACAGTACGAACCGCAGGAAGTTCGCCGCATTACCGTTGTCAGCGGTCAGGTGACTACAGTCACCTTCAGCAATACGCTCCGCCGCGGCGACCTCACAGTCAAAAAGACTGCCGAGGACGGACTGACCGGGGGCATGAAGTTCCGCCTCTACGGAACATCGCTCTCCGGCATCGAGGTCAACGAGTATGCCGTGACCGACAAAAACGGCGTAGCAACATTCAAGGATGTGCTTGTCGGCACGGGATATACCATCGAAGAAGTCGACACTCCGACTCGCTATGTCGTACCCGACAAGCAGACCGCCGCGATCGAATGGAACAAGGTTACGGAGAAATCCTTTGACAATGACCTAAAGAAATTCAATGTCACCGTAACAAAGAGCGACAGCAGAACCGGTCTGCCGCAGGGTGACGCCTCCCTTGCAGGTGCAAAGTACGGCATCTATAAAGGCAATCAGCTCATCGACACCTACACCACCGACGCAAACGGCAGTTTTACGACCAAATACTATATCTGCGGCGACGATTGGACGATTCGTGAGATCAGCCCCTCCGAGGGATATTTAATCAATACCGAAAGCCTGCACATCGGTGCGGAAGCCAAGCTGTATACCGTGGAATACAACATTGCCAATCCCCTCGATTCCTATGAGGATATCATCAAGGGCAAGATCGCCATCATCAAGCACTGCGACGACGGTTCGACCAAAATTGAAACGCCGGAGGTCGGCGCAGAGTTTGAAGTGTATCTGAAATCGGCAGGCAGCTACGAAAACGCCAAGGAAACCGAACGGGATATCCTTGTATGCGACGAACACGGTTTTGCTGAAACCAAAGACTTGCCCTACGGCGAATATACCGTAAGGCAGATTAAGGGCTGGGACGGCAAAGAGCTTCTTGCGCCGTTTACCGTCTTCGTCAGCGAGGACGGTCGAGTTTACCGTTTCCTCATCAACAACGCGCCCTATGAAGCACTCATTGAAATCGTTAAAAAGGACGCCGAAACAGGCAAGGTTATCCCGGCTGCGGGCATTGGATTCAAGGTGCGCAACACCGACACGGGCGAATATATCGTGCAGCATATCAACTACCCGACACCTGTTGACATCGACATCTATTACACCGATGTGTCGGGCAAGCTGATGATGCCCGAAAAGCTGCCTTACGGCAATTATGAGATCATCGAGCAGTGTACGGCTTACGGATATGTCCTCGACTCTGCTCCCATCGCATTCAAGGTGGACGGCGAGAAAACCGTTGTTACGGTCGAGAAGTTCAATATGCCGCAGAAAGGCATCATCCGCATTTCCAAAAGCGGCGAGATTTTCTTCTCCGCTGTGGAAACGGATAGCGTATACAGCCTTGTGTTTGCGGATAAAAACCTCGCAGGGGCAACCTATGAAATCACCGCTGCCGAGGATATTATCACACCCGATGGAACTTTACGCTATGCCAAGGGTATGGTCGTTGATACGCTGACCACAGACGAAAACGGCGCAGCAGAAAGCAAGCCATTGTACCTCGGCAAGTATACCGTCAGAGAAACAAAAGCACCCTATGGCATGGTGCTGAACGGTACGCCCAAGACCGTCGAGCTGACCTATGCGGGCGAAACCGTCGAAATCACCGAAACAGCCGCCGAGTTCTATAACGAGCGCCAAAAGGCAGCTCTGTCCCTTGCCAAAATGCTCGGCAAGGACGACATTTTCAATATCGGGAATAACGGAGAAATCCTCTCGGTGCAGTTCGGACTGTACGCTGCCGAGGATCTGTTCGCCGCAGACGGCTCATTCGTCCCGAAGGACGGCCTGCTTGAAATCGCCAATTGCGACGAAAACGGCAATATCACCTTTGTGACAGACATTCCCGTAGGCGCAAAACTGTATGTAAAGGAAATTGCGACCGACAACCATTATATCCTCTCGGACGAAAAATATCCCGTGACCTTCGACTACGCCGGACAGGATACCGCCCTCGTGGAGATCAAAGCAAACGGCGGCGAAGCCATCAAGAATGACATCCTCTACGGCTCGGTCAAGGGCTTGAAAATCGACCGTGAAACCGAAGCAGTGATTGCAGGTGCAAAGTTCGGACTTTTCCGCAGTGCCGAAACCGAGTTTACTGCCGAGAACGCACTCATTACCGCCGTATCCGGCGAGGACGGTATCTTCGTCTTTGAAAATGTACCCTACGGCAATTGGCTCATTAAGGAGTTGCAGCCTGCCGACGGATACCTCGAAAATAATGAAATCTATCCCGTCCGCATCAGTGAGAACGGACAGACCGTCGGCATTACGGTCGTCAATGACCGCACCCCCGAAATCGGAACAAAGGCAACGGTGAACGGTGAAAAGACTGCCACTGCCGAGGGCGATATCACCATTGAGGATACCGTTTCGTATAAGCACCTCATCCCCGGTAAGGCATACACCGTCAAGGGCATCCTTATGTACAAGTCCACGGGCAAAGCATTCCTTGTCGACGGCAAGGAGTTGACCTCAGAAGTTACCTTTACGCCGGAGGAAAGTTGCGGCGAGGTTACCGTCCGCTTTACCTTTGACGGCAGCAAAATCACCAAGCAGACCGACCTTGTCGTTTTTGAAACGCTATACCGTGACGGCGTTGAACTTGCCGCTCATGCCGACATTGAGGACGGCGGTCAGACCGTGACTCTCATTCCGCCCAAGCCGGATATTCCGCAGACGGGCGACAACTCCAACCTCGGCTTTTGGATCGGACTTGGCAGTGTTGCTCTCGGCGGTGTGATTGCCTGCATTATTATGTATTGCAAGCGCAAAAAGGACGAGGATGATGAATGATGAAACGGGTGTATGTCTGCGCTCCTCTCGGTGGGAATATTGAGGAAAATCTCAAAAAGGTCAAGATATATACCGCATATGCACTGAGGTGCGGCACGGCTCCGGTCGTGCCGCATTTCTATGCGGAATGTCTTGACGATAACGACCCGAAAAACCGGGAACTCGGCTTGGCGGCGGGAATGTCGCTTCTGTGGCTTTGCGATGAGGTTTGGGTATTCGGAGATACCGTCACGGACGGCATGAAAGCAGAGCTGCAGTTTGGCAAAAGCCTCAATATCCGCATCCGATATATAACCGAAAAAGAAATTCAAAATGTGTTAGGAGGTAAAACCCTATGAAAAAGAAACCCATGAAAATCCTTTTCTCCTTTCTGCTCGTGGCCGTCCTTACGACGGCATTCTCCATGACCGCATTTGCGGCCGGAGATGTGGCAGGCGCAATCGAAAGCACTTGGAACGCTGCCAAGGGACAGATTCAGACTGTTGTTAATAATGTGGTGTTTCCGGTCTGCGACATGATTCTCGCCATCCTATTTTTTGTGAAAATCGGGACGGCTTACTTCGACTACCGAAAGCACGGACAGTTTGAATTCGCAGCTCCGTGCATTCTGTTCGCCTGCCTTATTTTCACGCTGACCGCACCGCTGTATATCTGGTCCATTATCTGATACAGCCGGATACGGAACGGAGGTGATGACTTATCTTTGACTGGTTAGGTGATATAATCTCAGGCATCGGCGACGCCATCGGAAACGCAATAGATGTAGTGGAAAGCGGTATCGCCAACGCTATCTGGAACGCCATGCTCCGTTGGATATACGAAATTATTTACGGGGCGATTGCCGACTGCTTCGAAATGATCGGCAATATGAGTGCGGAGGTCTTTGACCTCGAATGGGTGCAGGCGACCGTCAAGCTGTTTACGCTGTTCGGTTGGGGCTTGTTCGTCGCCGGCACGGTTGTCGCCGTATTCGATGTCGCCATCGAGTATCAGTGCGGCAGAGCAAACATTAAAACGACTGCGCTGAACATTTTAAAAGGCTTTTTTGCCTGCTCCCTCATCGGTGTTGTGCCGATCGAACTGTATAAATTCTGCATCAGTCTGCAAAACACCTTTTCGCACGATTTGATCGGCATTGCATCGTCGGGCATCAATTCAAGTCTTGCGGATGTCGGACTGAGTGCGCTTGTCAGACTGTTCTCGCCAAGCATAGGTACGACATTCAGCCTGCTGAATCTGCTGTGCATGATTGCCTTTGCCTATTGTGTGATCAAGATGTTTTTTGCCAATATCAAGAGGGGCGGAATCCTGCTCATTCAGATGGCGGTCGGCTCATTGTATATGTTTTCCGTGCCGAGAGGATATGCAGACGGCTTCAATCAGTGGATGAAACAAATTGCCGCACTGTGCTTGACTGCATTTTTGCAGACTACGCTGTTGTTCTTGGGGCTGATCACTTTCCCCGACAATATGCTGTTGGGGCTTGGCATTATGCTTGCGGCAAATGAAGTGCCGCGGATTGCGCAGCAGTTTGGGCTTGATTCAAGCGTTAAGGTCAACATGATGAGTGTTGTACACGCCACGACCACTGCTGTCAACCTTACGCGAACGGTGGCCAAGGTCGCAGGCAAATAAGGAGGTGCAGTATGAAAAACTATATGCAGGCAAACAGATTTTTGCAAAAATACGGTCCGGACGCATTCAAAATCATTGCCGCTTATGAGGAAGCGGCAGATATTCCGCCAAACGAGCGATATGCAAATTGGTACGGCGATTACGGTATATTCGAGCCGTCATTAAACGAGGACATGACCTATGACAAGCTCCTGTCTCGTTACAAGGTCGGGCTGAAATATCTCGGTATTATCCACGAACAGACAAAAGCAGTGTGCGGTAATTTCCTCTCGGAACAGCTTGCAGAGCATATCCGTGAGCAGCTCGGACGGCACAATGCCGACGCCGAATACCGTCCGACATCCGTTATAACTAAAATGGATACGCCGGAACTCACAAGGGATATGCTTGCAGTCGACAGAGATATGGAGGTGGACTGCGACATCGGGCATCAGATCACCTGTTATCTCGAAACATGGTTTGATGTGGATAAGAAATTCGGAACGAACACGGCAGCGGACGATGATAAGTGGCTGAATCTATATGCTAAGTACGACCCGTTCGCCGACACGCTCCGGCTTGAATTTACCGTTACAACCGCCGACTCCTGTGAGGAAGGCGAATATGTGCCGACCGATGCGGAGTCGCAGCTCATCAAGGGTATGATTACCGAGAAACTCCGTGAGGAATACGGACAGACGCCCAAGGAATTCTGCGAGGATGTCGACGGCATAGAAATCGGAGGAATGATGCAATGACACAATATATCTATCCGCAGAACTTAAAAGCCACAGCCAACCTGTGGCTTTGGAGCTTGCGGGACTTTGTAATTTTAGCGGTAGCCGCACTGTTGTCAGTTCTCGCCCTTGTGCAGCTGCACATTTTCTTACCGGCCGTAGCTGTTTTATGCTACGGCTTTTTGACGATCCGCATGGACGATACCACCGTACTCGATTTCATGCGTTACGCTGTGCGCTACTTTATATCCACACAGCAATACTTTGAATGGAGATGATGACAATGAAACAGCAGAAAAAGAAAAAAGGCCGTTCGGTGCAGGAACTTATGGGCATCAAGACCTTCACGAAATACGGCCTCTCCACCAACAAGGGCGAGCTGCTCTTTTACCTTGTGTCGCCCACCAATATCTCGGTGCTCTCCCACACTAATATCGAAATCAAGATACGCCATCTGATGATGGTGCTGTCGGCGCTGCCGGACATCGAGATCGTCTGCACCGACTCGTCCGAATGCTTCGACGATAACAAAGCCTATCTGACCGAACGCCTTGAAGTTGAGGAAAATGCAAAGGTCAGGAAGCTCATCAAAAAGGACATTGACTTTCTCGATACCATTCAGGTGGAAATGGCAACGGCCCGTCAGTTTTTCTTTGTTGCCAGGCTCAAAGGACAGAAAGAAAAACAGGTCTTTGAAACCGCAATCCGCATTGAGAGCAAAATCGCCGGCGAGGGCTTTGAGGTACACCGTCTTAAAAAGCCGGAGATCAAACGCATCCTTGCTCTCTATTTCGATGCGAGTATGCAGGGCGAAGCAATGCCCGACATTGACGGTGAACAGTTCTATGAGGTAACAGACGATGAGGACGAGGAATAAACTCGTCCTCATATTTTTCTGTCTTCTGCTGTCGGCGGCAGCTGTGCTTGCAGGCGTAAATATCTATTCTGAGTTAAAAGAACGGCAGAAAGAAAAAGAGGACTTTGCCGCCGTCTCACAAATCGCCGAGCCTACGGTCACGGCGGCACAGACAGAAACAGAGCCGACCGAGCAGCCTGCGGCAGAACGCAATATACAAGCTCTCATCGCGGAAAACTCCGATTGCATCGGGTGGCTCTCTATTGACGGCACAAACATCAGTTATCCCGTAATGCACACACCGTCCGATCCGCAGAAATATCTCCGCCGAAACTTCTACGGCAAGTACAGCCAAAGCGGTGTGCCGTTCCTTGACGGACGGTGCGACCTCCAAAGCTCCAACCTCATTATTTACGGTCATAACATGAAAAACGGCACGATGTTCTCCGATTTGAAGAAATATCTGAATACGGATTTTCTGAACTCACACCGCGCGGTAAGGCTGGAAACCGCCGACGGTGTGTTTCTGTTTACCGTGACCGAGGTGCGGAGAACAAACATCTCGGACGCTTGGTATGACCGCATCGCCGTCGAGGACGGCAGGCACCTTATCCTCTCCACCTGCCACAGTTCGGGCAAGGACGGAAGGCTGCTCATTATCGCTGCAGAAAGCTAAACGGCAGAAAGGAAAATATTATGCTCAAAAGAAAACCGAAAGTATTGACGCCGGAGCAGGCAGAGGAAATCCGCACCAAGGACTTCTTCGACATGATCCTGCCTGGCACTATAAAATTTTTATCCGACCATTATATCGTCGGCGACAGCTACCGCTGCGTATGGGCGATCCGTGAGTATCCGCCGTCCACCGAGGAACAGGCGATCCTCTCGCAGCTCGCCGACCGCAACGGCGTGACGCTGCGCATTTACCACCGGCTGGTAGAGGCCATGGAGCAGCGGAAAATTATCCAGAACGCCACCAGACGCAACCGGCTCAAAAGCGGCGGCAACGATGTCAACGAAACCATCGAAGCCGAGGGTAATTTGCAGGATGTAATTGAACTACTCGCCAACCTCCGCAAGAACAAAGAGCCGCTGCTCCATGTGTCGGTGTTCATTGAACTGAAGGCCAGGAGCATGGAGAAGCTCAAGGAATTGCAGAGCGACATCGCAATGGAGCTGACTCGTTCCAAAATTTCCGTCGATAGGCTGACCCTGCGGCAGAAAGAGGGCTTTCTCTCTGTTCTGCCCGTGGGCGCGAATCAGTTCGGCGCACAGTATGAACGAGTGCTGCCTGCCTCCTCGGTCGCCAATATGTATCCCTTCAACTTCTCCGGCAAAACAGATCCCCACGGCTCATATATCGGCAGAGATAAGTACGGCACGAATATCCTTGTGGACTTCGACCGCAGGGCCGAGGACAAGACTACAAGCAATATCCTCATTCTCGGAAACAGCGGACAAGGCAAGAGTTATCTTCTGAAACTTATCCTCACCAACATCCGTGAATCGGGCAAGAGAATCATCTGCCTCGATCCCGAATCGGAATACGAGGATCTGTGCGATGCCCTCGGCGGCTGCTATATTGATTTTATGTCGGGCGAATACACCATCAATCCGTTAGAGCCGAAAGCATGGACAGACAGCGTTGAGGACATCGACGCCACAACTCCCGAAGCGTTCAAGAAAGTGACAAGGCTTTCGCAGCACATTGCCTTTCTGAAGGATTTTTTTCGCAGTTACAAGGATTTTACTGATTCGCAGATCGACACTATTGAAATCCTGCTTTCTAAGCTGTATGCCCGATTCGGAATTACCGACACCACAGATTACAGCGTAAAGAAGCCCTCGGACTTTCCCGTTATGGAGGATTTCTATAAGCTGTGCGAGGAGGAATTCATGGCTTATGACAAACAGAGAAAATACCTCTACACAGAGGAAACGCTCCAAGAGGTCTGCCTCGGTATTCACTCTATGTGCGTAGGCTCTGAAAGCAAATACTTCAATGGACACACAAACATTACCGACTCCAACTTCCTCGTGTTCGGCGTGAAGGGGCTTATGGATACCAACCGCCGCCTCAAGGACTGTATGCTGTTCAACATTCTATCTTTCATGAGCAACGAACTGCTCGGCAAAGGCAGCACGGCGGCATCGGTGGATGAGCTGTACCTCTTCCTCTCGAATATGACTACAATCGAATATTTGCGTAACTGCATGAAGCGTGTGCGTAAAAAGGACTCCTCGGTGATTCTGGCAAGTCAGAATATCGAGGACTTTTTGATTCCGTCCATCCGTGAGTTCACAAAGCCGCTGTTTTCCATTCCCACACACCAGTTCCTGTTCAACGCCGGGCAGATCAATCCCAAGGAGTATATGGACGCACTGCAAGTTGAGCCGAGTGAATTTGAACTCATCAAGTATCCCGAACGAGGCACTTGTCTCTACCGCTGCGGCAACGAACGGTATCTGCTCCAAGTCATTGCACCCGAATACAAAGCGGCCATCTTCGGGAAAGCCGGTGGGCGCTGATTTTCGCAAGAAAGGATGTGAACGCCGATGAGCGCAACCGTTGCGGCGGCTCTCAAAAAGATAGCCGTCGCTGTTCTCACCAACAAAAAACTGCGGCGTGTCGTGCTCGGTATTATCCTCGGCATTATTATCATCATTATGATGCCGATGGTAGCAATACTCTCTATTTTCAGCGGCGATATTGATATCGACACCGACCGCTTGCAGGATATCGTAATAGAGGAAATGTCCGACGAGGAAAAAGCCAAGCTGCAGACGGTCGAGGACATGATGAACGCTATCGAATCTGCCATGACCGAAAAGGGCTTTACGGCAGAAAGGACAAAAGAGGCACAAGTGCTGTACACCCTCGCCCTATATGACTATGCCAAAGCGGACGACTTCGTGGATAAGCTCGTCGGGTGCTTCGATGAGGGACAGAGCGACGAGCAGCTCATCGCCGCCGTCAACGCCGCATTCGGAACGGAACTGAAAACTGAGGACTACAGTAAAATAATGAATTCCATCCGAGCAAAGGCAATCAATGTTTCAAAATTCGTCGACCCCGAAACAAAAAACAATGTTGATCTTGCGGAATGGGCAAAGCAGGCGCTGTCCCACGGGTGGGGCTATGTATACGGGACATACGGTGAGGTGCTGAACGAATCCATACTCACGACAAAAATATCGCAGTTCCCGGAACAGGTCGGCGAAAACGAGGAATTTATCCGTCAGCATTGGCTCGGCGGCCGCACCGCCGATTGCATCGGGCTTATAAAAGGCTACGCATGGTTTAATTGTGACACCGGACAGATTGAATATCGCTCCAACGGTGTTCGGGATACCGGCTCCGACCCTATGCTCGATATGGCGACCGAGAAAGGCACAATTGATACAATGCCCGACATTCCAGGCATCGCCGTATGGATGGACGGACACATCGGCATCTATGTTGGGGACGGACAAACTATTCACGCTGCGAACACAGAGTTGGGTGTTATTATGACGCCCCTTGCGCAGTCAGGATGGACGCATTGGCTCAAGATACCGTATATCACCTATTTGGAAAATACCGAATAAGGAAAGCTCAGTGCGGCGGGAGCGATCCTGCCGCGCTGAACATAGCTGTAGATTTTTTCACGATTCGGTGGTATAATTAATTTAACAGATCAAAATTTTAGGAGCAAAGATATGAACACTATTGTACAGCTGCTTCCTCTTGAATGCAGTGATAGAGAACAGTTTATTTCGGATAATCAGGAAGCCTTTAATTATGGTGCAATGGAAGAATTCGGCCTTAGAGATAACCACTTTGAGGAAGAGGGACAAATCATTTCACGGGATACGATTGAGCAGTCCATTGACAGCGGCGAAGCCTACCGCATCGTATGGGATGGGAAAAAAGTCGGCGGCATAGTAATCAAAGTTGACGGTGAAAAAGGCGACCTCGATCTTCTATTTGTTTCTCCGACTGTCCATAGCAAGGGTATCGGATATGCCGCTTGGTGTGCTGTCGAAAAACTACACCCGGAAGTGAAAGTGTGGGAAACGGTCACACCGTATTTTGAGCAGCGCAATATCCATTTCTATGTTAATCGTTGCGGCTTCCACATCGTGGAGTTTTATAACAAATATCACCCGGATCCAAATGATCCGGAAATGTGCGCCGAAGAACTGGACAAGCAGTTCCCGGACGGAATGTTTCGGTTTGAAAAGGTCATTCGGTAAACCGTATTTGTCGAATTGAACATCGTATACTTAGCCACTTGGTTTTCATTTGAGAATCAAGCGGCTTTTTCTATTTTCGGAGGCGATGGAAAACATGATTGTAAAAGCAAAACGCAAACATAAAACTACAGAAAGGAACGGTCTATATGGATAAAAGTAAAATCAGGCAGCTTGCCGACTATGCCGTCCGGCAGTGCTGCGACAATTCTGAGAACTGCTATTGGTCGGTTTCTTACGATGAGCTGCACCATCACTTCGGTGCAGAGGTTACCGACAGTAATGAAAACGGAAAGCTGCTCGAAAAAGAATTACGGCAGAGAGAGGAAATCAACGAGCTCATCATGACCGAGGACAGCATCGAAATGACCTGCCACCTCCGGTACTGTCCACAGTGCCAGGGCGATCCGCTGAGTCTGCTCTCCGTCCTCGGCTGTAACCTCTACGACGACCATGAAACCAGCCACAACAATGAGCCTGCGAACGAATCCTCCGCCGAGGACGAAACGCAGGCTCTGTCTATGTAAAGGAGAATGCCCATGGTCATAAAAGCAGACTTAAAGTGCAAACAAACGGATTTCAATCTGCCTCTGTGTCAGATTGAAAAAGTAGTAAAACTGACGCCTTCTGAATATACCGAATTCGTTTCCAATCCTCTTGGATACTATGATTTTCTCCGAGAGTTTAACGCCGAGAAGCATGAGTATTTACCCGACGGTATACCGTGCCTGCTGCTCATAAGAGAAGGACACAAAGACGGCTTTGTCATTGACACGCAAGGATATGACTACGCCCGATACACCGCCCACATTCCCAATGCCGAGCAGCTTGCTGTTGCCGTCCGGTATCCGAGCCTTGAAAACGCTGTGCGTGAAACCGCTCTGGCAGCAGATGCCGCCGTGCAAAAAGCAATCGAAAGCGGCGATAAGGAGTATGGCATAAACATCGACGAGGTGCGAAATCAGTTCAGAGGGGCGGGATTCAGCGAAGGGCTGCTGTATGCAGCACTGAAGGACAGACCGGAAATTGAAAGCGTAGATTTTGACGGCGAATATATTCGTTGCACGGTCAGGGACGAATATGTCCGGCAGACAGATTCACGCCGAACACTGACGCAGGAAGAAGCGGATGTCATGCTTGCCAAGCACACCTTATGGCTTAACGATGCAGGTGGTATACAGGCTGATTTTTCTAACTGTTTTGTGCAGGGACTAAACCTTGCGCATAAAAACATGATGAATGTTGCTATGGATAACGCGAGGTTTGCGAACACTGACCTGCGAGGCGCGGAACTCAATTTTTCCGTTGCCAATGACACGCGGTTTGAAAACTGTAACATCGAAGATGTCACCGCCGAAGAATGCGAATTCAAGAACACGGTATTTTCAGGGTGCAAGATGTCGGGCGGCGTTTATACCCACAGCGATTTAAGCAATGCCGTAATAATTGAATGCAACATGGAACACGGTAGTTTTCAAAACTGTTGCACTGACGGCACGAATTTCTACGGCCTTAATGATTACGCGGAAATCAATATGCGCGGATGTAATTCAGACCGTGAGGATTGGCGGCGAGACGGCTTTGATCCCGAACTGACTATGTGACAGAAAGGAAAGCACAATATGAAAAAGACAACCTTCAATATTTCATTTGACGAGGACAAGGCATCCGCCCTTGTCCTTTATCTTTCGCAGAAAGGTACGACTGTCGAAACTGAACTTGAAAAAGCGCTCGACACACTTTACAGCAAAACCGTGCCTGCCGGTGTTCGTGATTTTATCGACATGAAATCCGGCACCGCTTCTCCCTCTGCCGTGCCGAAGCTGAAAAAGCCGAGGCCACCCAAAGCAGAACATACGGAAGTCAGTGAGGTAAGCGCCGATGAGTGATATTGACATTACACTGTACCTTAACAAATATCGTGTACGGGCTTTGTCAGACGCACTCGGTGATCAGACTGCCGAAACGGTCGAAGATAAATTGGCCGAGGCGTTCGACACACTCTATCAGGAATATGTTCCCGATGAGCAGCGTGCCTCCATCGAGGCAAGGATTGAAAGAGAGGACACCGCAGAACAGGCGCGGCTGGAAGCGGCCCGACGCTTTGCGGTTTACCACATTCGTGAAAAAGGTGATGACTATCACTTCACAAGCGATCACTTCCGCTCCCCGATGCAAGCTGCGTACCGATACCGCCTCTATGAGCGCGGCGAGTTATCCGCCGACCCCAAAACCTTCGCCGATGCTTTTATTGAAACGAATCCTGTCAACCTCGAATATTTCAACGAGGTCTGTTCAGACATCCATTCGGATAATCGAATCTCTGCTTTGCTCGAATTTGATTTGGATGAAGGTCGGGTCAGTGTTTACGACGGCATGGATAACGAATGGCAAACCTACTCCCTGCGTGATTTTTCCGTTGCGGCTTATAAAGCATTCCGCTCCGATTACCGAAGCGAGGAAGGGCGTCGTGAAATATTCAATAGCAGCCTTGCGGGGAAAGAACTTAGTTTTTCGGAAGAACCATCAAATGATATTACAGTATCTGATATGAAGATGTAACCGCTGTGTCTGCCCCTGTGTCGCCCTGTGAGGCAAAATGGTTGCAATCCCCGACCGAGTCCCCCATCACAACAAAACAGGCGAAATAACGGCTTTCAGGAGGTGACTGTGCAATGCGGAAAATCGGCGGTTCAGCCGTCCGATTTTACTTGCAGGAATAAGAGCCGGGGTTGCAATGCTCCCCGACTCGGTTCACTTCGGACGGCAGAGCCGACCGTTAAAGGGCTTTTCGCACTTTCACAATCGGGGTCGCAATAAACGCATTTTCAAGACTTCGGGGTCGGAATTGCAAATATGCCCCATTGTACAAGGAAACATATCGGCGTTGATGGCTCAAAAAAGGAGGTTGCGCATAAAATGTATGCGCAACCTCCTTTGCCGAAAAAGCCTTATTTTATGCGGTTTTTCAACAGAAGGAGATGATGAAAAATGGACGAAACAAAAAAGAAATTTGCTTTGTGGGCATACCCTACCACACTGGAAAAGGTGGAACGCTTGTATCGTTTGGATAACTGCCGAAGCAAATCAGAGTTCATAGAAAAGGCAGTTTTATTTTATGCCGGATATGTTTGCACAGAGGACTGTCGCGAATACTTTCCGGAAGCCATCGTCAGTACAATCCAAGGGTCGCTTGACTCTTTCGAAAATAGAATGGCATCCTTGCTGTTTAAGTATGCTGTAGAACTTGCAATGACGATGCATGTATCGGCTGCAAACTTCCGTGTGGATGAAGATACACTTGCCCGTCTCAGAGGAAAGTGTGTCAATGAAGTCAAGAGACTCAACGGCAAAATTTCATTCGATGACGCTGTCCGCTATCAGAAAGGCAGATAATGATGGCGAGATTTATTTTGAAGTGGAGATATATAAAATCAGGTTCAGCAAAACACGGCACGAACCTTGTAAAATATATTGCTACTCGAGAAGGCGTGGAAAAATGCGATGAATCATGGAAACATCAGTCTGCGACGACGGAACAGCAGCGTCTTATCAAGCAACTTACCGAGAACTTTCCCGATGCGGTGAACAGTTTTGAGTACCAGGACTATATCAATGCTCAAACAAAAAGCACAGCCTCAGAATTTATAAGCAGAACCATCGAAGAAAATCTCGACCTCATCGGTAAGAAAGAAAACTATGTCGGGTACATTGCTATGCGGCCGAGAGTTGAGAAACAAGGCGCTCACGGTTTGTTTTCGCAAACGGACAGACAGATAGATCTTTCTGCCGTATCAAAAGAGGTTGCGGAACACGAGGGTGCGGTATGGACAACTATCATGTCTCTTCGCAGAGAGGATGCACAGAAACTTGGCTATGATAATGCAAAGGCATGGCGTGATCTGCTTCGAGGTCAGGCAAACAAATTGGCAAAGGCCATGGGCATTCCTCTCGGCGACCTGCGTTGGTATGCCGCATTTCATAATGAGGGCAACCATCCGCATATTCATTTGATCTCATACTCGGCAGGGAAAGAACCGTATATGACCGAGCAGGCATTACAAACATTCAAGTCAGACTTTGCCCGAGAGATTTTCAAAAACGACCTCTACCACACATACCAGGACATGACCGCACACAGGAATGAACTGCGCAGGACCGGCAGAGATAAAATTGCGGAAATTGTTCAGCAGATCAATAACAGCGCATATGAAAACGAAACTGTTGTGACGATGCTTCTGGAACTGTCAAAGACGCTTGAAAATTACAAGGGTAAGACGGTCTATGGTTATATGCCTAAGGCGGCAAAGAATCTGATTAACGGTGTCATCGATGAACTCGCCATGGATGCTCGAATTGCAGAACTCTATAATCTATGGTACGAGCAAAAAGAAAATGTCTTTCGCACCTATCAGGATACGATGCCAAAGCGCATCCCGTTATCCGCAAACAAAGAGTTCAACTCTATTAAGAATGCGGTTATCCAGGAAGCGCTCAACATCCTGCACAACAGAATTACCTTTGAGGAAGATATGCAGCAGGAAACGGAAACTCCCGAGGAAACAATGACCTATACAAGTGAAACCACCTCCAAGAGAAATCCGTGGACTGCCCCCAACGATATGCATTGCCAATATATTATGGGACGTGAACTATTGGATATTGACTCCGAGAATTTCGATCCCGAGGAAGGTATTCGGCTGTTGACTCTTTCTGCAATGCAGGGATTTGATGTTGCAATGTATCGGCTCGGGAAACTGTACTTACAGGGTGAAGTGGTTGAGAAAAATGTTGGTGAAGCACTCCGATGGTTTTGGAAAGCGGATGCAAAGGACAATCCCTATGCACAGTATCAGCTTGGAAAACTCTATCTTAAAGGCGAGGATGTGTCGGCAAATTATGCGACTGCACAAAGAATGTTTGAAATGTCAGTACGCCAGGGCAATGCATACGCGATGTACTCGCTTGCAAAGATGCATCTTCAAGGCACGGCGAAATACAGCGATATTTACTATGCCGTCCGATTGCTTACGGAAGCAGCAAAACGGGGAAACCAATGGGCAGAGTATCAACTCGGAAAGATGTACCTCTACGGTCAGAGAGTTGATAAGGATTACGAACTCGCCGTACAGTTACTGACCTCCTCCGCAAGCAAAGGAAACGAGTATGCTCAATATATTCTTGATAACTACCATCCGCACACGCACAGTAGTTCGGCAACGGTATTGGCATCTATGCGTCTCTTGGCGAGGCTTTCGCAAATCATCCGTGATGATGCAGAGAAAAGAAATACAAACAGCCGTACCATTGACCGCAAACTCATGCGAAAGATTGAGGAAAAGAAAATGGCTCAAGGTCAAAAAATGGGCTGATAATCAAGGAAAGGAGTTGCCATGGCAAACTATATTCACTACACGCAGGAACAAAAGGATCGTGCAAGGACAACCGATATTGTAGATTTATTGGAACGGCAAGGTGAACGACTGAAACGGTCAGGAAAAGAATATCAATGGCGCGACGGGTCTGAGAAGGTAACGATTCGAGGAAACCTGTGGTATCACCAGTATGAAGAAGTTGGCGGCGATGCTATAGACTTTGTCCGCAAATTCTATAATAAGAATTATCCCGAAGCAATGGAATATCTGCTTAACGGCTACGGCGGGACTCTGACTGCGGCACCGCCCATCGAGCAAAAAGAAAAAGCATTTAACCTGCCGGAGAAAAATGATAATATGCGCAGAGTATATGCTTACCTTCTCTCGAGCAGAGGAATCAGCAGGGATGTCATAAATGCATTTGCCCGTAAGCAAATGATATACGAATCGCTCCCCCATCATAACGCTGTATTCGTCGGCTATGATACTAACGGGGTAGCGCGTCATGCGCACAAGCGCGGGACAGGCTCACAAAGTACCTACAAAGGAAACGCAGACGGAAGTCTTCCGGAATACAGTTTTCACTGGAACGGTATGAGTAACAGAGTCTTTCTTTTTGAAGCCCCGATTGATATGCTGTCTTACATTACGATGAACCCGAACGGCTGGCAGCAAAATACTTATGCGGCATCCTGCTCCGTAGCAGACAGGGTGCTTTTTCAATGCCTTAAAGATAATCCGAATTTAACAGAGGTGTATTTGTGCTTTGACAGTGATACCGCAGGTCAATCAGCCGCAAAGAGAATATCGGACAAATTGTTTACACAAGGCTATAAATCAGAAATCCTCGTTCCGACAAAAAAGGATTGGAACGAGGATTTAATTATGCAGAAGGAAGGTGAACAAGCGTGGACGGAACAATCATACTGACTATTGTGGCAACAATTATGTTCGCCGTTATCGGCGGCGTTACTCTCGCTTCTCACATCTATAATCTTAACAGTATCAAATCCAAAACCGTCGGAGACGGGCAGCATGGTACTGCGCGGTTCTCCACAAACTCGGAATTGAGACGAACCTATAAATACATTCCGTATGAACCGAAAGTTTGGAGAAAGAAAGCTAAGAAGGAAAATCTCAATTTACCGCAGGGAGTGATATTGGGAGTAAAGAAAAAGAACGGCATTGATTACGCAATGGTTGATGATGACGATGTGCATACTCTTATGATCGGTGCTGCAGGCTGCGGTAAAACTGCTTTCTGGCTTTACCCCAATTTGGAATACGCCTGTGCTGCGGGCATGTCGTTTTTAACAACCGATACAAAGGGCGACCTGTATCGTAATTACGGAAATATTGCAAAGCAGTACTACGGTTACGATGTGGCTATTATCGATCTGCGCAACCCGACAAAATCGGATGGCAATAATCTTTTGCATCTCGTAAACAAGTATATGGACGAGTATAAGGCCCATCACGAAAACATAGCGCTGAAAGCAAAAGCCGAAAAATATGCAAAAATAATTGCTAAGACTCTGATATTCAGTGATGGTGATGCGGCATCTTACGGTCAAAACGCATTCTTTTATGATGCGGCTGAAGGTCTGATGACTGCGGTCATTCTATTGATTGCCGAGTTTGCGCCGCCCGAGCAGAGACATATTGTGTCTGTATTTAAACTGATACAGGATTTGCTTGCACCAAGCGGCGTAAAGGGAAAGAACCAATTCCAACTCCTTATAGAAAAACTGCCGCCCGAACATAAAACGCGGTGGTTTGCCGGTGCCGCACTGAACACAAGCGACCAGGCAATGGCTTCTATCATGTCGACTGCGATGTCGCGACTTAATGCTTTTCTTGATTCGGAACTTGAACAAATCCTTTGCTTTGATACGGCGATTGATGCCGAAAAGTTCTGTTCAAGCAAGTGTGCTATTTTTATTGTTTTACCCGAGGAAAATCCCGCAACTTACTTTATGGTGTCACTGCTTCTGCAACAGTTATACAGAGAAATACTTACTGTTGCAGACGAACACGGCGGCGTATTGAAAAACCGTGTAATGTTCTACATGGACGAGTTCGGAACTTTGCCGGCCATCAGTTCCGCCGAGATGATGTACTCTGCATCCCGTTCCCGAAAGTTGTCGCTTGTCAGCATTATTCAGTCATATAAGCAGCTTGAAAAGAATTACGGAAGCGAAGGCGCAGATATTATCAAGGATAACTGTCAGGTAACTATTGCAGGCGGTTTTGCGCCGACCTCCGGAACGGCTGATGAAATCTCCAAATCCCTCGGCACTCGGACTGTTATGACAGGCTCGGTCTCAAGAAGCAAAAACGATCCCTCGCAGAGCCTACAAATGACCGAAAGACCGCTCATGACCGCAGACGAACTCAAATCGATGAAGAAAGGCAACTTCATCGTTATGAAGACAGGCACTCACCCATTTGTATCAAAACTGAAACTGTTCTTCAAATGGGGTATCGAGTTTGATACAGAGAAGTACACTGTTCCCGATAAAGGTGCTCGTAAAGTATCCTATACGAACAAAGAGATTATCGAGAATAATATGCTCGAACAATATCCGGACTCCTACTATCCGCCGTCCCGTTCCACTCGCAGATCTGCACCAGGCGGACAAGCCTTGTCGCAAAGCAATGAGCCTCTGTTCAGAGAACCGGAGCAGAGCGTCCGAACAGATTAAAGGCGGTGATTTTTTATGGCATATTACCGCAAATTATATGATCGAGACGAGCTTCCCTCAAGGGCAAAGCTCGTCTATATTTATCTTTACGACAGATGCGATAAGGAAAGAAAGGCATGGCCGAGCGTTAAAACCATTGCCAAAGAGTTGTCTATTTCCGATAAGACCGTCCGCCGAGCAATAAAGGACTTGGAAAAAGTGGGGCTTATTCGCAAGGAATATGCAAAGCGAAAAAACGGCTCGTTTACAAGCAACCGTTATTTTTTACTGTGATTCGCCAAGGGATTGGTCTGCTTACTATGTGTCAGTAGCCCTCTCCCATTTTGGTATACCAAGGAAGTACCCACTCTAAGATATACTACAGCAGAAGAATAGAAGACAGTAACAAAAGAACAGCAACGGTGGATAAACCTGCCGCTGCTGTTCAGTCTTTTATTGCTTATGTTTACGATAAAACTCAACCATGAGTTTGTTGAGAATGTCTTGCTGTTGTGCCGTAAGCCCCGGGCAATTGCCTGTGCCGCTCTTAAACTCGTGAATCATGGCGTGTATTATTTCTTTCTGCTCGTTTGATAATCCGTCCACCGAAACCATCTCTTCCTTGTCGATACCAACGAGGTAATCAAGCGATACATTGAAGAACACGGCAATATCAGTAAGAACCTCCAATGGTGGGATTCTTAAATTATTTTCATAAGCGCAAATCACGGACTTGCTGCGATTTATTTTCTTTCCCAACGCCGCTTGAGACATATTCCGACTCATGCGAAGTTGCTGTAATCGTATTCCGAAATCGAACAACCTGTACACCTCCTACAGTTCTCTTTCAGTAATATTTTAATATACTTGCGTTTTGTATGAGTAAGCGCTATAATAATATTGTTCCGTATTAGTAGACTTTTATTATTTTCCGTTCTCTAAAATGGAACAAAAGATGAGAGAGGTATATGGTATGAAACTGATTTTTTGTATTGATGACAAGAGCGGGATGATGTTTTTCGGAAAGAGGCAAAGCCAGGATCAAAACCTAAGAGAATGGATACTTAACTATGCACAAGGTTCGAAACTATGGATGAGTCCTTACTCCGCCAAGCAGTTTGGAAACAACGCTTCTGTATTGGCTGATGATGATTATATAGGCAAGGCAGAAGAAAATGATGTTTGCTTTATTGAGGATGGTTCGTATTCGACCGATAATGCGAATGAAATTGTGCTATGCAAATGGAATCGCCACTATCCTGCGGATAAGTTCTTTGATACCGACCTAAAAGCCTTTGGTTTCAAGAAGGTCAATACCGAAGACATCGCCGGAACCTCGCATGAGAAAATAACAATCGAAACATACAGGAGGTAACGGCGATGAAGGTATCACAGAAGTTATTAGCATTATTACTGTCTCTTGCAATGTTGTTTTCCCTTGCCGGTTGCGGCTTGGATTCAATAGTGAGTGACAGTCCGGCATCAATCTCGGATACAAGCACCGATTCCGAAAGTCCAATTACCGATGGTAGTTCAGAAACCGCTGATCTAACAGAAGTTACCGACAAAAGCTCGGAATCCAATAAGCAAGAGGAAACCACAAGCCCGAGCAGCAAACCATCAAGTGTCGGCTCAGGAACGGCTACCCCTGTTAAGCCCGCTTCTGTCGGCGCATATGCGGGAACTGCATATGTGGTTATCAATAACAATCAGCCGAATTTTTCAGAGACCGAATTAACTACAGCAGGTTATGAGAAATACTCCGACCTTGATTCGCTCGGAAGATGCGGTGTTGCGCTTGCTTCGTGCGGCAGGGAAACAATGCCGGGAGTAAACGAAACCCGCGGAAGCATCAGCAGCATTAAGCCCTCCGGATGGATTCAGGCAAAATATAATGGCATTTCCGGCGGATACTTGTGGAATCGCTGCCACTTGATCGGATGGCAACTCTCCGCTGAAAATGCCAATAGAAAAAACTTGATTACCGGCACCCGATACATGAACATCGAAGGAATGCTTCCGTTTGAAAACATGGTTGCAGACTACATAAAAGAAACGAATCATCATGTCGCATACAGGGTCACCCCCATATTTGAGGGGAACAATCTCGTGTGCAGCGGTGTCCAAATTGAAGCATATTCTGTAGAGGATAACGGAGAAGGAATCTGTTTCAATGTCTATTGCTACAATTTTCAGCCGGGTATAACTATCGACTATGCGACCGGCAACAGTTCCGGACCCGCGAGTGATAATACTTCACAGGCAAAAGCACCTGCGCAAACTGAATCTACAACACAGCCCCCTGCCCAACCCGGCAACACCGAAACGGTATGGGTATCTGCAACGGGCAAGAAATATCATAGAAAAAGCAGTTGCAGCAATATGAAAAATCCATCGCAAATCTCAAAATCCGATGCTATAAGCCGCGGATATGAGCCTTGCAAAAAATGTTATTGACATAGTGTTGAGGGGCACTCATATGAGTGCCTCTTGCTTATTGTCGTAATTTTTCGACAACAGGCTTCAAATTATCGCTTTAGTCTCTGAATCCTGTTGAAAAAATCAGAATTCTATGATATACTATAAATTGTATAGGCGGAATTATATTTTTTCCTCCGATTTTCGTTATTTCACGGGGTGAATATGGATGTCATTGAGTTATGAAAAGCTATGGAAATTGATGAAGGAAAACAGGATGAACAAAAAGGATTTACGAATGGCTGCGGAGCTTACGACAAACACCATGAGTAAATTAAAAAACAATCAGCCTGTAAATGTAAAAGTTCTCATGAATATCTGCAAAGTGTACCACTGTGACATCGGAGATATCATGGAAGTAATTTTAGACGATTGAGGAGATAGAAAATGGCAGTAAGTGAGTATGAAGTTGAAAACCTTTTTATCGAAAGATTAGGGACTATAGGTTATCAATTTATTCAATTGAGGGACTATGCAGAAGTCAAGAAAAACTTTAAGGATCAACTTCAAAAATTCAATAAGGCCGCTATTATCGAATCAAAGGGAAATAGCGAATTGTCTGATTCTGAATTTGATCGTCTGCTGACGCAAATAGAGAATAAAACCGTTTTTGACTCAGCAAAGATTCTGCGAGATAAGCAGTTGCTTGAATTAGATAACGGAAAAACGGTTTATATTGAGTTTTTATCTAAGGATACAGAGAGAAATATCTATCAAGTGACTCACCAAGTAACAATGGATAAAGAACATCAGGGAGATGTTGTATACAAGAACCGCTATGATGTCACGGTACTTATCAATGGTCTTCCCCTTGTTCAGATCGAATTAAAACGCCCCGGTGTGGAAATCAACGAGGCTATCAATCAAATAAACCGGTATCGGCGATATTCCTTTAGAGGATTGTTCCGGTTCATTCAGTGCTTTGTTGTCTCTAATTCTATTCAAACAAAGTATTTTGCAAACGAAAATGAAACGAATGCAGACGGCACATACAAAGCAATATTAAAAAGCCTTGCTTTCTTCTGGACGGATGCAACCAACGAGCGTATCAATCAACTAAATGACTTTACGGATGACTTTTTTACAAAATTCAATATAACTGCCCTGTTAACTGATTATACGGTATTACAGGATACTCTGAAAAATATCATCATTATGCGTCCGTATCAGATTTATGCTACAAAGGCCGTTTTGCGTCGTGTTTTAGAAGAAAACCGCAACGGTTATGTTTGGCATACAACAGGCTCAGGTAAAACGCTTACTTCTTTTAAGTGCGCTTCACTCCTTAGAGATAACGGCAGAATAGATAAGGTGTTTTTCTTGGTTGATCGCAAAGACCTGGATGACCAAACCGTTGACGAATATAACTCGTTTGAAGAAAATTGTGTTGACAATACCGATTCAACCGCTGAGCTCATTAAACGCTTGAAGAACAGCGGAGAAAAAATGCTTGTTACAACCATTCAGAAACTCGCATGTGCGCTTCGCAACGATAGATACAAGCCTATCATGGAAGCCTATAAAACAAAAAAGTGCGTGTTTGTTATTGACGAATGCCACAGAAGTCAGTTTGGGAAAATGCACGGTGACATTCGCAGGAACTTCCAAAATGCAAACTTTATAGGGTTTACCGGAACACCTATATTTGAAGAAAATAAAGGCGCCACAGGTCAAACAACCGCAGATATCTTCAACGCAGGAACAATGGATTCCTGCTTACACAAATATCTTATCAAAGAAGCTATTGCAGACGGGAATGTTTTGAAATTTTCTGTTGAATATCAGAACACTTTCAATGTCGTTACGACAAACGCAGCGGATATGACCGTACAGCGTATTGTTCACGAGCAAAGCAATAATCCGAATTTTAATCTGGAAGAATACTGCAAGCGCAATAATATTGACATTTCCAATATTTATAGTGACCAACAGCGCATTGAGTTGGTTACCAACAATATTCTGGAGCATTACGAAAAACATACGAAAATCGGGACAGACACTTATACTTCACTGTTTGCCATTCAGTCAGTTCCACTTCTGCAAAAATACTATTCTGCCTTTAAGAAGTTGAACAAGAAAGGCCTTAAAATTGCCGCTATATTTACATACGCAGCAAACGAGGATATGGACGACGGAGCAGACACACCACAATCAAGAGAATTCTTAGAGCAGTGTATTGATGACTATAACAAAATGTTTTCTACAGACAAGGAAAAACTTGCGTTTGGTCTTGATACATTTGATGCGTATCGTAAGGATATTGCAAAACGCCTAAAGCAAAAAGAAGTTCCGCAAATTGACATTTTGCTCGTTGTAAATATGTTCTTGACGGGATTTGACTCCAAACCGCTCAATACATTGTATTTGGATAAACCGTTGTTTTGGCACTCTCTTGTACAGGCATATAGTCGAACAAACCGTATTTACAAAGAAACAAAGCAATATGGTCAGATAATTACTTTCCGAAATATAAAAGAGGAACAGGACAAGGCATTAAAGTTGTTTTCGGGTGACGGAAATCCAAATGCTTATTTGCTTGAAAACTATGATTACTATGTTGCCGAATACTCTGACAGAGTTTCAATTTTACGCAGTGTAGCGCCTTCCTATGATATTGCAGGTAGATTGCAATCAGAAGATGATCAGAGAAAGTTTATTGTGTCTTTCCGTTTGGTAGCACAAACGCTCTCCACATTAAAAACATTCTCCAAATTTGATTGGAATGACCTCGCAAATGTTTTGGACGAAGACGAGTTCTTAGGATATAAATCGTGGTATCTCTACTACTACGATTTAGCAAAGAAAGAACGCGAGAAAAATGTTAAAACGACGCTTGTTGATATAGACTTCAATATTGAACTCATTCGAACTGACAAAATCAATGTTGTTTATATCCTCAACCTGCTGAAAGATGTAATCAAGAAGGACGAAACCGAAAAGAAGCGCTCTATTGACTTGATTTTGCGCGAAATAGAGCGTTCAGATAATGAGCGGTTGAGAGCAAAACAGGATATGCTAAAGCGTTTCGTTACAGAAAAGTTTTTCAGTCTTTCACCGGACGAAGACATTGTAAAGGCGTATGAAGAATTTGAAGTTCAACAGCAAAACATGGATATCGAAATGTTTGCTGAAGACACAGGGATTGACATCGACACAATCAAATTCTTTATGTCAGAATACCAGTTCAAGCACATTATCAGTCTTGAGGATATCCGAAAGCGTCTAAGTCAGAAGGGATACGGCGTTCTTAAAACACTAAAACTGTCATCCGAAATAGAAGGATTTGTAAAAGATCAGTACGAAAAATTCAGAGCCGAAGGAGTATAAAAATATGGCGACAGATATTCAACTTCATAAACAACAAGCGCAGGAGCTTTCAAATAAACTTTGGGCTATCGCAAATGATTTGCGTGGCACAATGGATGCAAGCAAATTCAAGGATTATATCCTTGGCATCATTTTCTATCGTTTTCTTTCCGAAAAGACAGAAAAGTATATGGAAGAAATCCTCAAAAATGATGGTATAACATACGCGGATGCTCTTGCTTCAAATGACGAAGAACTTCTCGCAGCTCTCGACAAGTATTCCCTCGACAACCTTGGCTACATAATTCGTCCCGAATATAGCTTTGGCTATATTGTCAATATGATTGCCAATAAATACGATGGAAAAGTATTTTCGGTTGATTATCTCGAAAAAGCAATTGCATCTATTCAGCAATCCACTCTTGGTCAGAAATCGGAAGCCGCATTTGACGGAATTTTCGATGCAATGGATTTGAAGGATAAAGACTTAGGCAAGGAAGTTTCTGACCGCACAAAACAAATTGCAAAAGTCATTAATCGGGTAAACGATATTGAGTTTTCTTACGATGATGCACAGTTTGATGTCCTCGGAACAGCCTATATGATTTTGATAGGCCTTTTTGCCTCTGACAGTGGCAAAAAGGGTGGTGAGTTCTTTACCCCGAGTGCTGTTTCAGAACTTTGCAGTAAACTTGCTACTGTCGGTCTGAAATCCGTAAAAAATGTGTGCGATCCTACATGCGGTTCTGCCTCTATGCTTTTGGAAGTTCGTAAGGCTGTTATAGCCAACGGCGGAACGGCCGAACACGCAGTTGGGCATTACTATGGACAGGAACTTAACGGGACAACATATAACCTTGCTCGTATGAATATGTTGATGCACGATGTCCCCTATCAATATTTCAATCTTTTCAATGATAACACTCTTGAAAAGGATAACTTCGGGGCAACTAAGTTTACTGTCCAGGTTGCAAATCCTCCATACTCTGCAAAATGGTCTGCCTCATCCTCCTTCCTTGACGATCCTCGCTTTAGCGGCGCAGGCAAACTTGCTCCGTCAAGTAAAGCGGATTTTGCATTTGTTGAGCATATGGTTTATCATATGGATGATGACGGTCGTATTGCCGTTTTACTTCCGCACGGTGTTTTGTTCCGCAGCGGCAGCGAAGATACGATACGCAGGTATTTAATTAAGGATCTGAATGTACTCGACGCCGTAATTGGTTTGCCGGCAAACCTTTTCCACGGCACGGGCATCCCTGTTTGTTGCCTTGTTCTTCGGAAATATCGCAATGGCAATGCGGGGAATGTATGCTTTATTGACGCAAGTAAGTATTATACCCCCGGCAAAAACATGAACCAACTCTCTGCCGATGATATAGATCGTATTGTAAATGCTTATGTTGAGCGTAAAGACATCGATAAATTCTGCCATGTGGCTGAGATGAGTGAAATCGAGGAAAACGATTTCAACTTAAACATTCCGCGGTATGTCGACACCTTTGAAGAAGAACCGGAAATTGATATAAAGGCAGTTATGGCTGAAATAAAAGAACTCGAAAGCCAACGCGCAAGCCTTGATGATGAGATTAACAAGTATCTGAAAGAACTCGGAATATTGGAGGACTAATTAGTATGAAAAGTGATAAAACAACCCCTAATGTTCCAACTTTGAGATTTCCGGAATTTGCAGGTGAGTGGCAGGACACTACTCTTGGAAATGTTTGTGTATATAGAAAAACGCGCAGAACAGCAGAAAAGAAGAACTATATTTCAACGGAGAATATTCTGCAAAACTATCAAGGCGTAGAAAGATTCACATCAAACGAGAGCATTTCAGGGGATGGATTCAATAAAAATGATATACTCATGGGAAACATTCGCCCATATTTGAAAAAGGTTTATTATGCGGACTTTGATGGAGTATGCAATGCAGATGTTTTGGTTTTCAAAAGCAACTTTATAAATCCACATTTTCTATATTGTCGTCTTGCAAACGATACTTTTATAAATTATGTGATGAAATCCGTTAAAGGATCAAAAATGCCCCGTGGTGATAAAAGCCATATTATGCAGTATCCACTTTCTATTCCCGGCGAAGCGGAACAATCGAAAATAAGTAATTTTATTGAACTATTAACATCACGAATACAAGTCCAAAACAAAATCATTGAGGATTTGAAAGTACTAAAGAAAGAACTTTGCAATGACCATTTCAAATCGGTTCTTCGTGATACTTCGCTCCAATATATTGCACTCAAAGAAATTTTGACTGAACGAAAAGAGTATTGTAGCAAAGATGGCACTTATACTCACGGTACTCTGTCAAAAGAGGGTGTTGCGCCAAAAACGGAGCGTTACGATAGGGACTTCCTTGTAAAAAACGAAGATAAACAGTACAAAGTAACACATTTAAACGATATTTGTTATAATCCGGCGAATTTGAAGTTTGGAGTAATATGCCGTAACACCTATGGAGATTTGATATTCTCGCCGATATATGTGACATTTGAAATATCCGATAATGTTTGTCCTGCCTACATAGAACTTTTCTTAACGAATTCAAACTTTATAGGGAGAATCAGACGGTACGAACAAGGCACTGTTTATGAAAGAATGGCTGTGTCTCCGGAAGATTTTTTATCATATGAAACACACATGCCGACATACGAAGAACAAGTGAAATTTGCTAACGAAGTGCAATGCATTCAAAGAAAAATAGAATTAGAAACGGCGTTTTTGAGTTCTCTACAGAGGCAGCGCAAATATCTTCTCACCGCCATGTTTATATAAACATGGCGGTGAGAAGAAACTTCTTTTCAGAAACGAAGCAGGACAACAGTTTTCCCGCACTTTCGATCTTTTTATCTAAAGACAAGAATAGATTTGACAAGTTTTTTTGCGTTCGAATATCGGGCATGAATATTTCGATTTCTGCCATGACATTGTTCATCAGCTTGGGATTGGCAAGGTTTTTTGAAACATATTTTTCAGTTACCATCTGAATGCTCAGAGCGGTAATGTAATAATCAAAATCCACCGTCAATTTTAGTGTTCCGCATACATTCGTGCAATTAAACCTGCCATTTCGATAAAAAACAGTTCCTGCATTTGCACCATCTGTAGTCCATGTGATGTATTCGCCCTCAAAATCATATTGTTCCAAATAGCCCATTATGCCGTTATTTGATGTTTGTGAAGAATATACGGGATATAGCGGGAACTTTTGGGAGTTAATCTCATCGGTATTTATAACTCTACCTCTTCCCAAATTGGCAATATCCCGTATTCTAAATTTGGGCCATTCCTTATTGTTGAGTAACACTTTACAAAGTTCTTTCAATGGCGAAAACAAATCTCTAATTAAAGGGCTTTGCGATATGATTTTCAGACATAACAAATCAGTAAGCCTGTCAGACTTGGTGAAATGTAAGACTTCTGCATTGCAAGAAAATACGGTATCTACCTGTCACCGTGGTGAATATAAGGTTCTTGGTGCAAGTGGAGCAATCGCCGCTATTGATACGTATCAGTTTGAAGAGAGCGGGATTTTGGTATTGAAAGACGGTTCGAAAGCAGGAAAGATTCAATTTGCGCAGGGGAAATACTCTGTGGTTGGAACATCAGTTGTACTGATCCCCAATGAAGCATGCGATGCAAGGTATCTCTACTTTGCAATGTCGTCAATTGATTTTGAAAAATACAAGGTCGGCTCCGGCATTCCGCACATATATTTCAAAGATTATTCTAACGAGCGTATCTATTATCCCGAAAAAGCGTTGCGAAAAAAGATTATAAAAACACTTGATTTCTATGAAACAAGGGTTGAAATAGAAAGAGAAATGCTTTCTGCTATGCAAAAGCAAAAAGCATTTCTCTTACAGTCGATGTTTATATAAAGAGTTTTGATAAGAGATATGCTTTTAAGTCCACGAGAAGTGAAAGCATATCTTTTTCGTTATTGAGCCTTTTTTCAATAGAATTTATCGTTTCTACCAACTTCGAGTGATTTGACTGAAACGGTATTTCGATATTTCGAACGGTTTCTGCATTGATATTACTTTGCGTCCCGGTTTCTATATGTCTATGAATTTTCGTGTCTCTAAAAAAATTCAGATAATAATAGATATACTCTATCATTCTACAATCTTTTAGCACCATTGAAAACATTGCTTGACTTGTGGCTAATGGAACAGTATTTATACATACTAATCCGACAGAAGCATACATTGAAAAAATAAGACTATTTGACGGAACGATCCACGCCGACGAGTCTTCTATTCCGCTCTCGTTGATGTGTTTTTCAGTATGGCTCACATATTTCCCTTGCTTTGTCATATCAGATATGCTTAAAAACGGGATGTCTCCATTATAGTATCGTGCAACCGTAGAAGACGGAGTTCCACCTGCTTTTCCTTTAATTATTAAATCCTTTATTTTGATAGCATAGTCCGCGGGCTTAGAAAAGAATTCGTGATAAATCCCTTTAATTAGGGTTTCATATTTGCTAATGATTTTGTTTTGGACTGCAATCCGCCTATCTATTAAATCAAGAAAATGTCCGATTTTTTGTTGTTCTCCAACGCCGCAAATATATACTTCTATATCTCCTAAATCGCTTGAAGTGATTGCGGGATAACTGGAACCGGTACACCTAAGCATTACTTCTTTATTAAAATTAGGAGAATGCAAAAGGTGATATACAAAAGACGGATTTTCTTGTGTTCGTATTTGTGCATAACCCGTTGATGCTACATATTGAAAATCGGCATTTTCAGCATTAAACAGCAGATTATTCATTTGGTATGGTCGAACGCATTGAAACAATATATCATTGTTTGTCAAAACTCTTTGTGCTCGGCTGGGAGCAATGGTTTTAGAAATAATGTTTTTTGATAATAAACAACCTTTACTTACAGACTCTAAATCTATATAGATAAATTCGTCCTCTAATTCTTCTGTTTTTGGGTTTACTTCACAGAAATCTTTTATGCGTTTTTTCTCCCATATGGTCTTGTTGCTAAATCTCAAAGTTGGAACATTACAATCCCATTTTCTCAAAAGTTCCAACTTTGAGATTTCCCAATTACAACGGTGAATGGCAAAAAACAGTCATGGGGAAAGTATGCTCTTTTCGAAAAGGCTATGGTATTGCGAAAGACGACCTTTCGAGTGACGGAACTCCATGCATTCTGTATGGCGAATTATACACCACCTATAAAACAGCAATAGCAAAGACTATAAAAAGCAAAACAAGCATCCAATCCAAATCCTTAGTTTACAGTCAGAAAGATGATGTAATCATTCCTTGCTCGGGTGAAACTGCAGAAGACATTGCAACATCTATTTGCGTCCCTTATGACGGCGTGCTACTCGGTGGCGATTTAACTGTCGTTCATAGTGATTTAGATGGTGCTTTTTTGAGTAATCAAATCAATTCAGTTAGAAAATATGATATTGCGCGTATCGCCCAGGGAAAATCTATTGTTCATTTGCAAGCGGATGAACTCAAAAAAATCTTTATTTTCTATCCGTCTATACAGGAGCAGCGCAAAATATCTGCTTTTATCGATAAAATCGATGAGCGCATCGAGATACAAAACAAAATCATTCCGGTCAAAAAATCACAAATAATATCATTGGTGATTGAGATCGCCATAGCCATTCTTTCGCTAATTGGGAGCATAGTATCATTTAACTCCTTTTCGATCTGCAATAATCTTATAAAATTATTGTGGACTATTTTCAAGGAGGTAAAACGATTATGGTCACAGAAAAAACAATAGCTGAGATGGCGAATTTATGGAAGGAGGAAAAAAGGCAATTTGTAAAGAAATCGACTTATGCAGCGTATTCGCTTATTGTTGAAACTCACATTTTACCTGCATTCGGTGATTTGACAACCGTAACAGAAAAATATGTGCAAGAATTTGTCCTGCAAAAATTGCAGTCAGGTCTATCTCAAAAAACAATTAAGGATATGCTGATTGTACTGCGCATGATTTTGAAGTTTGGCGCAAAAAAGCAATACTGTGCTTATGTTCCGTTTGATGTTATTTTCCCGACAGACAGAGAAAAGCAAGAACTTGATGTTCTTTCAGTGGTTAACCAAAGGAAAATTGTCAGTTATGTTCGAGACAACTTTACATTCCGAAATCTCGGTATACTCATATGTTTGAGTACAGGAATACGAATAGGCGAAGTATGCGCGTTAACATGGGATGACATTGATATTGATAATGGAGTCATTCATATACGAAAGACGATTCAGCGAATTTATGTAAATGAAGGTGATGTAAGAAAAACAGAACTCTTAATTGATACGCCCAAAACAGCCACTTCGATGAGAGATATCCCTATGATCAAGGAACTTTATGAAGTCTTAAAGCCTCTAAAGAAAGTGGTACGGAGCGATTATTATGTCTTAACAAATGATGCAGAGCCAACAGAACCTCGTACATACCGAAACTATTACAAAAGACTGCTTGACAAATTGGGTATACCGCCGATAAAGTTTCATGGTCTCAGGCACAGTTTCGCCACGCGATGTATCGAAAGCAAGTGCGATTACAAAACAGTAAGCGTGATATTGGGGCATTCGAACATAAGCACAACTTTGAATTTGTATGTCCACCCGAATTACGAACAGAAGAAACGATGTATAGATAAGATGTTCCGTAGCATTAAGAAATCATAAGCTGAAAAGCAATTTAAAGGTGCAATCGTTTCAACCGGTAGCACCTTTAATATTTATGAAATAGTACGATTTTATTGTACTTTATTGTCGGCGTTTTCCGACAACACAGAGCAAAAACTCGTAAAAAACATTGAAAAAATCTCACTAATATGGTATAATGACTTTGTTTCAATCAACATGAAACTATAATTAGAATTAGAAACTCATAATTTTACAGGTGTTTATCACACCTCATAGGGTTTTAATAAAATCCTCCGAAAGCCTTGAAAACAAAGGATTTATCGCAATCATCACACCTTATTTCTTTATATGATTTCACACCATGTTACCCTTGTTCTGCACAATCATAAGGGCAAAATCAAGGGCAAGAAAATCTCATAACAAGTTATAACAGAGTGTGGTAATCGGAGAACTGTGATATATGTGCGAATATATTATAACGGAGGACTTTTTAATGGATAAGTATATTTATGATGAAAGCAACGGTCTTTGGTATGAACTGCAAGGAGATTATTATATTCCTTGCCTTACTTTACCAGCCGAAAAAGGACACAAGCCTATCGGCTTATGGGGGCAGCGACACAAACACTATTTGCAGGAACATAAACGGGCAGTTTACACCACGCTTCTCACAAGCGGAAAATTGAACTGTTATCTTGCTGATATTGACGAACAAGCAACGAAGATGATGTTTCGATTGGTCGAACAAATGGCTGACAAGGAGGGCGTGACTGAACAACTAAAAGCAGAAAGCATGATATTGTGGATTGGAAGAATGAATGAAATACAAGCGAGGGCGAGAGAAATTGTATATAGCGAACTGATTTATAACTAATGAGCGTAACGCTTATTGCCTTAAAATACAGTGGGTGGAGGATAATACTTCCCCTACTGTATTTTGGGCTTGCAGATAGTAACAAAACAAGGCTTCTCATTAGGCAATAGCGTTACATTGACACGCTACTGCTTATGCAAATGAACAACAGTATAGAAATCTTCACGCCTTCGTGATATACTTTTTATACAGGAACAAATTAGAAGTTGCGGAGGTGTCTTATGAAACGAGAATTAGGAATTGCCAGATGTGGTCTTGCGTGTTGCTTATGCACAGAAAATGCTGATTGTAATGGATGTGGCTCAAACGGTTGTCCAGATAATGATGTTTGTGAGAATAAAAAATGTTCGATTGCAAAAGGACTGACACATTGTTATAAGTGCGAAGAAAATTGCAAGAAAGGATTATTAGGCAAAATCAAACCCTACACATTTACTTTATTTGCTAAAAAATATGGAGAAGAAAAACTTTTGGACTGTTTAGAGAGAAATGAGAAAAATGGAGTTGTGTATCATCGAAATGGCATAAACGGAGATTATGATGATTTTGATGATGTAGAGCAGTTAATGAATTTTATCTTGACGGGAGTGAGATAACTCCCAGTTTGTATGACGAATTTTTTCAAACAGCCTCATTGCATAGGAATGCCAAACAGATTATCCTTAAAGTAGGAGGTGGCAGAAATGGCAAACGAAGATAAAAAAGATTTTAATGCTATGTTGCACGATAATAAGGATATGCCAAAATTTCAAATTATCACAGACCAGAAAAGTATTGAAAAATATGGTGGCAGTAAAATGTATTTTGCACCGCCAATCGACTATGACAAAGTAATGAAAAAAGTTCCGTATGGTAAAGTAATTACCGTTGGGGAAATACGAAAATACTTTGCAAAATTGAGTGGTGCTGATTTTACAGAACCAATTACAGCGGGAATTTTTGTTTCCATTGTTGCATGGGCGAGTTATCAGCGTTCCGAAGATGAAACGCCTTATTGGAGAACATTGAAAGCAAACGGAGAACTCAATCCTAAATATCCCAATGGTATTGAAGCACAGAAAGAAAAATTGGAAGCAGAGGGACACATCATTATTCAAAAAGGTCGTAAAAATATACGATACTATGTAAAGGACTATGAAAGTTCTCTCTTTGATTTGAAATAGGTAAATCTCTGTTTGTAAGGAAATAGACGATAGGTTATGTAAGACGACACCGCCAGCGGTCACACGCTGGCGGTGTTTTTCAATGCCTATCGGCTATCTCTGTCAATGGATTTTTTACGCTGTCTTTGCGGTGGTTGCTGCTTGTTGCGTTCCTGTATCTCACGCAGATGTTTTAACACGCTCTGCTTTTCGGGCGGTCTGTGCTGTTCTTTGGCGGTAGCTGTCGGTTTCCTGCTGACTTGGTATTCCCACTCTGCAAGGTCACGGTTATACTGTTCCACAACGCTTTCCATTTCACGGAAAGTCCGCATAAATACCTGCACATCGGGATAACCGTCCTCTTTGAGTGTATCGGGGATTTTATCCAACCTGTCAGCAATCTCCGCTTCGGTTTCTTTGATTTTTACTTCCAACGCTTTTCGCTCTTTGCCTTTGAAAAGCCCCTTTGTATCGGCAAGCTGCTGTTTCAACTGCGGCAGAACTTTGTCCTGCAAGTTTTTGATTTTTACCGCCTTATTCTGTACTTTTATCATCAGGTTTCGCATATGGCGGAATTCTGCCATATCAATATCAAGCGTAGGCTTGGGCGGCATATCTTTTTCTCGGATAAGGTTTTGCAGAAAATCTTTTGCTTTTGTTACAATCCCACGGAACAGATTAGGCAGCCAACCCTTGCTCTTGATAGACTGGCTTGCTTTTTCGTGTATCTCGGTCTGTTTGATTTCTAAAATCTTTGCTTCGGAAATACCCGATATGAGCGCCATATCCGCTGTTCTGTTCCATTCCTGCCTTGCGGTATTGTCCGCTTCAATCTCGGCGGCTTTGGGATTGTTCTTGCCGATTTTCTTGGTAGGAAGATAAACGCTGTTCTTATCAAATACCTTTAACTGCTGTTCGGGATCGGAGATATGCCGATTGATAAGGTCGGTGTAAATCTCCTTTACCTCCCGAAGAAAAGGCTCGCTTTTGAATTTATCATCTTTCACGGTAAAGAGGTGGCTTTCATAAATTTCTCCCTTTTTTATGACGGTGCAGCCTTTTCGTATCTGCCCGTCCTCCCCTGTGATTTCTTTCTTGGTGCGTACCCTTTTGCCTGTTTCATCATAGAACACGCTGCGTGTGGCTATCTTGATGTCAGGCTCAGGAAGCAGTTTTCTTTCGCTGAAGATAAGATGGATATGATAGTTTGTTTTGCGTTTGTTGTGGTGGAGGGCTGACACGCACTCCACGCCATACCGCCTGCGGAACTCCTCCGTAAAATCTTCAAGGACTTCCTGCGGCTCATATCTTGTATAAATTTCGGGCAGGGCGATAATCAATTCCCTTGCTTCAATACATTTGCCCTCTGTACCGCTTCGCTTAAATTCCTGCTGGCTTTCCCTTGCAAGGTTACTCCAAAATTCATTGTCGGCGGTGCGGTAGGTGGCATAGAGATTTTCCTGCCTTGCGTGGCTTGTGATATAGGATATTCTTCCCTTGACATTGGGTAGCTTCGACATCTGTATAAATGAATGTCTTGCCATATACTCCTTCCTCCCGTGACGGGCATACTCTTTTTGCAACCGAGAAATCGGTTGCCGCTGTTTCGGCGGCGTAAGCAGACGGACAGCGAAGAAAACAGCGGGCTGTTTTCTTCTGTATCATAGCGGCGGTGCATTGCCCGAAGCTGTGATACATAGCCCCCCTGCAAGGGCGAAATACATCTTGTACAAATCGAATATTTGTGCGAGGGGTGTATTTCGCTCTCAAACGCCGAGGGCTTGGAGAATGCTTATTCTACTTTGCGGACATCGTTTTCATTGAGCAGGTTTCTTCCCTGATTGACGCTCATAAATCGCTCTAAAGTATCCCTGCGGATAATCGCTTTTCTGCCGACCTTGAGGACTGGAAGTTTGCCCCAGTCTACCAACTTACGCATTGTATTTCTTCCGATACCCGTACATTCTGCTGCTTCTTCTATGGTTAAACCCATTTTGATGTTGCCCATTTTGTCAACCTCCTTTCAAAATACGCATTTTGCAACTATGTATCTGTAATTATACTTATTTTGCTATTCCTTGTCAACTTGTTTTGCAACTGGTTAAGAAATATTTTTGCCTATTGTTAAATTTATGGTTGCAAAATAGGTTTTGTCATGCTATACTATCAGCAATAGGAGGTGAAAACCTTGAAAAAAGAAATTACATTCACCGCAAAACAGGTCGGTGAACGAGTGAAAGAACGCCGAACAGAATTAAACTTAACAATGCCCGAACTTGGTAAGCGTGTCGGGGTAAACAAATCTACCATTCAGAGATATGAAGCGGACGGAGTAGACCCGAAGCGTACAATGATTATCAACGGGCTGGCAGAAGCACTCCTGACCACTCCCGAATGGCTGACAGGACTTTCCGAAGATAAGGAATATGACAGCCGCACTTTATGTGCAAGGGATATGGAAGAACATATCAAAAAATATCTTGATACGGTTTCTTCTGTGGTAAAGGGCGAGCCGCACCAACAACTGCTTACCACATTCCTCGGAAAAATGATTGACCTCTATACGGTTATGACTTATCACTTTGCAGACGCTATGGCTGAGGTTGACCGTGTAGCGGAGGACGAGGGCTTAAAGCAGTCCTTACGCCGCTATGCGATTGAGTCAGGGGCGATTATGGAAAGAGTTTACCGTAAAGAAATGGAACTTCCTATCGAGGATATGAAACAGTTTTTAGACGGGATTTTACATATCTACGATGAGGGACGCACCGCTGTAAAGATGGGCGACCTGTTCGGGATAGTGACAGCAGCTGAAGAAAGGGTTGCTGAAAAAGAAAAATTCCGTGGCACTTTGACAAGTGAAAATGCCGATTGACATTCATCGGCATAAGTGACACTATTACTTTACGCACACCATATGTCACAGTCCCGATTGCCACGGATAGAAAGGGGAAATTTATCTATGGCAAAAGGTTCTGTAAGAAAAAAAGGTAAAAAGTGGTACGCACGCTTCTACATCGAAGATGAAAGCGGAAGAAAAGTACAGAAAGAGTTTGTGGGAACAGAAAGCAAGTCTGAAACAGAAGCCCTGCTCAGAAAAGCAATCGCTGACTATGAGGAAAAGAAATTTGTCGGGAAAGCCGAAAACATCACGGTTGGCGAAATGCTGGATATGTGGGTAGAGGAAGAACTGAAGCCCGGCAGTCTTAGCAACGGTACGGTTATGGCATATATGGCGGCAGTCAAAAAGATTAAGAAATATCCCATTGGCAGCCGAAAACTGAAAACCGTGACCGCCGACCATTTACAGGCGTTTATCGACCTTATGAGTTACGGAGGGGTAAATCCTGACGGTACAACTTCAAAGCCGATGAGCAAAGGCTATATGCTGCAATTCTCGGCGGTGCTGCAAAATTCATTCCGCTTTGCTGTATTTCCGAAAAGGCTGATAACCTTTAACCCGATGCAGTATGTGAAGCTGCGTGGCAGAAAAGAGGAAACAGATATTTTCTCGGACAGCGAAGAAGATATTGTTCCTGTTCCTACCATTACACACGGGGAATACCAAAAACTGACGGACTTCTTAACCCAAAAGAAACACCCTGCCCTGCTTGCGGTACAGATAGCCTACTATGCAGGCTTGCGTATCGGAGAGGTCTGTGGTCTGACTTGGCAGGACATCAACCTTGACGAGCAGTATCTAACCGTAAGACGAAGTATGCGGTACAATGGCACAAGGCATAAGCACGAAGTCGGCACGACAAAACGCAGTAAAGTCCGTACCGTTGATTTTTGCGACACATTGGCGGACATCTTACGGAAAGCAAAAACAGAACAGCATAAAAACCGTTTTCGCTATGGCGAACTGTATCATCTGAACTACTGTAAGACGGTCAAAGAAAAAGGGCGTACTTATTACGAGGTTTACACTCTGCAAAGAACGCAGGAAACGCCCGAAAATGACAGGGAATTATCCTTTGTCTGCTTAAAGGAGGACGGTGCTTTTGTTTCTGCAAGTGCAGTCGGTCAGATTTGCCGCAAGGCAAAGGCAGAGGTTGAGGGATTGGAGGACTTTCATTTCCACACACTCCGCCATACCTACACAAGCAATCTGCTTTCAGGCGGTGCAAAGCCCAAAGATGTGCAGGAACTTCTCGGACACTCTGATGTCAGTACCACAATGAACATTTATGCCCACTCTACCCGAGAAGCGAAACGAACTTCCGCAAGGCTCTTGGATAGGGTTGTGGGCGAAGCATAAAAAATTTCCCTTGTTTCGGCTCATAAGGGCAAAAACAAGGGAAAATACATAAGGTTTTGATATTTGATAGGCGGTAAGCCTTGAAAAATCAAGGGATTTTGGAAGATTAAATTTTTAATACGAATTCTTCTCTGCGCTCATTGATAGGAGTGCGTGTATCGTAAACCCATGTGTTTAGACTGTAAAAGGTAGGTTGGTTTTGCTCGATAAAAGATATCGTCTCTTCTATGGTTTCTTGTGTTTCACCTGGATACCCAATGATAAACGACGCAAAATTAATAATAGAATATTGATTGAGTAAGGCAATTCCCTTTTGAAACGATTTAACATCCGAGCACTTATTCATAATCCGCAACATCTTTTCACTACCGGATTCAATCCCTAAAAACACACCGATACATCCGCTTTTTTTCATTAGGCCAACGATTTCATCGTCTAAAAATTGGCATCTTATATAAGAAAACCATTTAAAATGAAAATGATTACGACTCATCATGTTTAAGATTTCTCTAAATCGTTTGACAGGAACATTAAACGTATCGTCAATAAAATGAACGAGTTCAATCTCTTTTTGTTTATCTATTTCTTTTAGCATCATCTCCACTTCGGCGACAGGCATTGCGCTGAATTTTCCTGCATTGATTGGATAACTACAAAAAGAGCAGGAAAATGGACAAGATACTGTTGTGCGAATTGACACAACATTTGAGACCTGTTTACGAAATAAC